>Ga0206879_1011_pt2 | contig 10037 bp, 3 predicted proteins | sample Alteio_BWOrgCont_5_FD_152897 | JGI IMG/M metagenome (GOLD analysis project Ga0206879, IMG submission 152897) | Enriched cells from forest soil in Barre Woods Harvard Forest LTER site, Petersham, Massachusetts, United States -... | ecosystem: Environmental > Terrestrial > Soil > Temperate forest > O... | reverse complement strand
CAAACCGGCGCTGCTACCTGCGGCCTCACAACAGTAACCCTTGCTGCCAACACACCCGTTATAGGTACCGGACTCTGGACCATCGTCAGCGGAGCAGGAGGATCTTTTGCAAACGCCACATCTCCCGCAACCACCTTCAGCGGTACAGCCGGCACCGCATACGTTTTGCAATGGACCATCTCAAACGCACCATGCACCCCATCATCAAGTACAGTGAATGTAACCTTTAACCAGGCTCCGACTGCATCAGTGGCTGGATCCAATCAAACCGGCGCTTCTACCTGCGGACTGACTACAGTAAGCCTTGCTGCCAATACTCCGGCAGTCGGAAACGGACTTTGGACCATCGTCAGCGGAGCAGGGGGATCCTTTGCAAACGCCACTTCTCCAACCAGCACTTTCACAGGCACAGCCGGCACTGCATATGTTCTGCAATGGACCATATCCAACGCTCCCTGTCCCCCATCATCCAGCACAATGAATGTAACCTTCAACCAGAATCCTACAACCTCTGTGGCAGGCCCCGATCAGACAGGCGCTTCAACCTGCGGACTGACTACAATAACCCTCGCGGCCAATACACCTGCGATAGGAACCGGACTCTGGACCATCGTCAGCGGAACCGGAGGTTCTTTTGCAAATGCCTCTTCTCCCACAACCACCTTCAGCGGTACAGCCGGAACTCCATATGTACTGGCTTGGACCATATCAAAAGCTCCCTGTGCAGGTTCTTCCAGCACAATGAATGCAATCTTTAACCTCAATCCGACAGCTGTAGTAGCAGCTGATACCACCATCTGCTCGGGTAACACTGCAACGCTGACTGCAACAGCCCCAGGCGGTACATACAATTGGTATGATGCAGCAACGGGAGGAACACTTTTAGCTACCGGATTGACTTATACAAGCCCTGTTCTGAATTCAACCACAACTTATTACACCGATGCAACATCCGCTGCAGGTTGTAAGAGCGTTTCAAGGACTCCTGTAACTGTCACAGTCAATCCGACACCTGTTGCTCCAGTTGTTTCAGCAGTGAACATTTGCCAGGGATACACAGGGACACTTTCTGCAACGGCTCCGGGAGGCACCTACAACTGGTACGCTTCAGTTTCCGGAGGATCTTCCCTCGGAAGCGGTTCAACCTTCACAAGCCCGGTCCTGAATGCTGAAACAACGTATTATGTTGACGCCACTTCAGGAGCGGGATGCACCGGTCCCCGGCAATCGGCAACTGTTTCGGTTACTCCGACCGATAATCCGGCATTCCATTATGCTTCCGGAACTTACTGCGTAACAGGAACAAATCCTGCTGCAATACGAACAGGGGGATCTACCGGAACATTCAGTTCAAGTCCTGCCGGATTGCTGTTTATCAATTCTTCAACCGGACTAATTAATCTGAGCGGAAGTACAGTCGGCACCTATACCGTGAAATTTGTCACAAACGGAACCTGTATTGACAGCAGTGCAGTCAGTATTACCTTAACAACCGCACCGGAAGCAGGTTTTTCTTTCAACGGTCCTTACTGTCAAAAACAAGGCAACCCAGCCCCCGTCTTCAATCCGGGAGCCAGCGCAGGACTGTTCAGCGCAACTCCTGCCGGACTGGTTTTTGTCAGCACCAGTTCGGGCGAGATTGATCTCAGCTCCAGCGCAGCCGGAACCTACACGATAACCAATTCAATCGCTGCCGAAGGCGGCTGCGCAACTGCATCTGCATTCACTACCGTCGTCATTAATGCTGCACCTTTTGTAAATGCAGGTCCTGACCAAACGATATGCTCAGGCCATCCGGTAACAATGGCAGGAACTATGAACGGAGGTACCACAAGCGTCATCTGGTCGGGCGGACTGGGTTCCTTTTCGAATCCTTCCCTTCTGAATGCAGTTTACACCCCGGCTGCCACAGAAACGAACGCTACGCTTTACCTGCGCTCAAACGCTCCGGCAAGCCCCTGTACGATCGCTATTGACAGCATGAATATCGTGATCAATCCTACACCAACAGCTCCCATTGCCAGTGGCGGAACCATTTGCCAGGGTTACGCGCTTAAACTGACTGCCAGCGATGCCGTATCGGATTACAAATGGTACTCTGCATCCACAGGCGGATCACTTCTGGCACTCACCGCTTCCTATACAACACCTGTTCTGAATTCAACAACCACTTATTATGCGGAAGATACCCTTGGAGGCTGTATCAGCTCATTAACTCCTGTAACCGTTACGGTTATTCCAACGGATAATCCTGCATTCAACTACGCTTCGGCTACGTTCTGTATCACAGGCGCAAACCCGGTTGCGACAATCACCGGAGGTTTTACCGGAACCTTCAGCAGCTCACCGGCAGGGCTTGTATTCACAAGCACTACTACAGGGGAGATTAATATGGTCGCAAGTTCACTGGGAACGTATAACATTACTTACACTACCGATGGCCCCTGCCCTGCCAGCAGTTCAGTTTCCCTGACCCTTACCAATTCACCCAATGCTTCGTTCAGCTATCCGGAAAATCCTTACTGTCAGAGAGGCGCCGCCCCGGTTCCTGCATACGTGAGCGGTGCAAGCGCAGGAGTATTCAGCGCTAGCCCATCGGGACTGGTATTTGTAAATACGTCCACAGGGATTGTAAACTTAAGTCTCAGCACTCCCGGAACCTACACGGTAACCAATACTATTGCTGCTTCAGGCGGTTGCGCATCCGCATCAGCCAGTGCTTTACTTACGATTGATCTTGCTCCGACTGTAAAGGCAGGACCCGATCAGACTATTTGCGCAGGATCATCGGCCACCCTCGCGGGTTCTATCGGTGGATCTGCGACAAGTGCCACCTGGTCAGGTGCCGGAAGTTTTTCAGATCCCACCGTGTTGAATGCAGTTTACACTCCAACACCGGCTGAAGTAACAGCCGGCCAGGCCAAACTGATTCTGACCACCAACCGGCCCGCAGGCCCCTGCAACGCTTTCAGCGACACCATCACAGTGTTCATTCACATTGACAATCCTTCCTTCAGTTATTCCGGCGGAACATTTTGTGTATCGGGATCGAATCCGACTCCGGACATTACCGGCCTTGCCGGTGGAACATTCAGCTCGGCTCCTGCCGGACTGGCATTTGTAAGTTCTTCAACCGGGGTTGTTAATCTCGGGACCACAACCCTGGGGACCTATACAATTACCTATACTACAAACGGCAGCTGCCCCAATTCTGAAACGAATTCACTTACAGTAACAACCGCTCCCGACGCCGGTTTTTCCTACAGTGGCCCCTACTGTCAAAAGCAAAGTAACCCATCCCCGGTGTTTACGCCCGGAAGCAGTGCCGGATTGTTCAGCGCCGTTCCATCGGGTCTTGTTTTTGTCAGCGCCAGTTCGGGAGAAATCAACCTGAGTGCCAGTGCAGCAGGAACCTATACAGTCACCAATTCTATTCCGGCCTCAGGAGGCTGTGCCGCTGCAAGCGCCTCAACAACGGTGGTCATTAATCCTGCCCCATTTGTCAGTGCAGGCCCGAATCAGATTGTATGTTCGGGCAATCCCGTAAATCTGGCTGGTTCAATGAGCGGAGCAACAACCAGCGTTACCTGGTCAGGCGGTCTGGGTTCCTTTTCGAATCCCTCGCTTCTGAATGCCATTTATACTCCTGCTGCCGGAGAAACGAAAGTTAAACTTTACCTCCGATCAAACACACCTCTCAGCCCCTGCACATCAGCCCTTGACAGCATGAACATCGTGATCAATCCCACACCTGCAGCTCCTGCTGCCAGCGGCGGAACCATTTGCATGGGGAATAGTCTTGTGCTGACAGCCAGCGATGCGGTAGCTGATTACAAGTGGTACTCCGCTGCTTCCACCGGTACGGTACTTGCGCTCACCGCATCCTTTACAACTCCGGTACTGAATACCAGCACAACCTATTATGTTGAAGATACACTGGGAGGATGCAGCAGTCAGATGACTTCTGTAAACATAACAGTCCTTCCGACAGACAAGCCGTCCTTTACGTATTCTTCTTCGACGTTCTGCGCAACAGGTTCAAATCCTGATCCCACCATAAGCGGGGGCTATACAGGCTCATTCAGTTCAGCACCTGCCGGCCTGGTGTTTAGCAGTACTTCAACCGGTGCGATCAACCTGAGTGCCAGTTCACTTGGAACCTATACCATAACATTTACTACAGACGGTCAGTGTCCGGCAAGCACTTCAGAACAGCTTACCATTAGCAACGCCCTCAATGCTGCATTCAGTTATGCAGCAAGTCCGTATTGTCAGCGGGGAGCCAACCCTTCACCTTCTTTTGCTGCCGGAGCCAGCGCAGGATTATTCAGCGCAAGTCCCGCCGGGCTGGTGTTTGTAAGTAACGCCGCCGGAGTTGTAAACATAAGCCTCAGTGCCCCCGGAACCTATACGGTAACCAATACCATTGCTGCCTCGGGAGGATGTGCTTCAACAGTCGCCACGGGTCTTCTGACTATTGCCACCGCACCGGCTGTCGATGCAGGACCCGATCAAACGATTTGTTCGGGATCATCGGCCACCCTGGCGGGTTCGATTGGAGGATCTGCAAGCAGTGCCACCTGGTCAGGTGCCGGAAGTTTTTCTGATGCCACCGCATTGAATGCCGTTTACACTCCAACGCCGGCTGAAGTAACAGCCGGCCAGGCGACCCTGATTCTGACTACCAATCGCCCTGCCGGTCCATGTGCCGCTTTCAGCGATACCATGACAGTGTTCATTCACATTGATAATCCTTCCTTCAGTTATTCCGGCGGAACATTTTGTGTATCAGGATCGAATCCGACTCCGGACATTACCGGCCTTGCCGGTGGAACATTCAGCTCGGCTCCTGCAGGACTGGTATTTGTAAGCCCTTCAACGGGCGTAGTCAACCTGGGTGCGACAACACCTGGTACCTACACCATTACCTATACCACCAACGGCAGCTGCCCCAATTCTGATACACATTCACTCACCATAACAACTACTCCCGATGCTTCATTCACCTATGCCACTCCTTTCTGTGAAAAAGGTTCGAATCCCTTGCCAGCCTTTGTCAGCGGTTCCAGCGCAGGAATCTTCAGTGCTTCTCCCGCAGGACTGATATTTGTAAACGCAAGTACCGGAGAAATCAATCTCAGTGCCAGTGCCGCCGGCACCTATACCGTGACCAATACCATTGCTGCCAGTGGAGGCTGTTCGGCTGCGGCTTCCACCTCTTCGGTTACCCTGATTCCGCCTGCAACTGTAAATGCCGGCCCTGATCAAAGTGGATGCGAAGGGTCATCGGTAAATCTCGCAGGAAGTGTTAGTGGTTCGGCTTCGGGCGCTATCTGGACAGGTGGATTGGGCACCTTCAGTCCCAATAATTCAACCTTGAATGCGGTATACATTCCTGCAGCGGGCGAAACCTCTGCTACGCTTATTCTGACCAGTGATTCCTCTGCAGGGTCCTGCAATGTCGCACGCGATACCCTGATCCTTACCTTCCGGACCCATCCTGCTGCACCAAACGTATCCGATACTACAATTTGCTCAGGAACCACTGCTACACTTAGCACGACCGATCCGACCGGAACCATTCAATGGTTTAATTCGGCCACAGGCGGAACAGCAATATTCAGCGGACCTGCATTTACTACCCCTGTTCTTGTCGCAACCACAACGTATTATGTTCAATCAACGGTTTCAGGATGTGTCAGCGCAGTAAGAACTCCGGCGACAGTTAATGTGAATGCCTTACCTGATGCTTCCTTTACCTATACAAGCCCATTCTGCAAAAACAACTCAAATCCGCTGCCTTTATTTGGCAGCGGTTCCAGTGCAGGTGTATTCAGCGCTTCTCCTGCAGGTCTGGTATTTGTCAGCGCCACTTCGGGTGAAATCGCACTGGCTTCGAGTGCTGCCGGAACCTATGTAGTTACCAATACAATTACCGGTTCTGGAGTTTGTGCATCTGCGATCTCCTCCTATACGGTTACCATTATCCCGTTTGCCACCGCAAATGCCGGTTCCGACCAGACCCTTTGCAGTTACGATATCATTTCCCTCAGCGGATCTGTTGGCGAAGCTCAATCCGAATTCTGGAAAACACTGGGATCCGGTTTATTCAGTCCTGACAGCACGAACTTAAATATCACTTATGTTCCCGGCGCAACTGATATTTCAAATGGAAGCGTAAAGCTGATTTTGGTAAGCGCCAACAATTGTGGTTTTGTTTCAGACACAGTTCTGATAACAATAGGAGCAAAACCTGTTGCTTCCTTTGCAACTTCAGCCGGTACTTATACTGCAGGCGAATCCATTAGTTTCGTAAACAACTCCAAAGGATCCTCGGCCTGGGTATGGAATTTTGGAGACAATGCTCCGGTTTCTGATGCACAGGATCCAACCCACAGTTATAAACTGAAAGGAGACTACACCATCAGCCTGATTGCCAGCAGCAGTCTGGGATGCTTAGACACAGCAAGCCAGCTGATTACCATTGAAGGAAATTCTGCGGTCAATGGCTCATCTACACCCGCTGTACCCAGCGCTTTCACACCTAACGGTGACCACCTGAATGACATCCTGGTCGTCAGAGGGGGACCTTTTCAGGAAATTGATTTCAGAATATTTAACGAATGGGGAAATGAACTTTTCCGTTCGGAGGCACAAACCAACGGTTGGGATGGAACACTGAACGGAAAAGCACAGGCTCAGGGTGTTTATGTCTGGACGTTGACAGGAGTAATGACAGACGGACAGACTGTTAAAATGGCGGGTAATGTAACCTTAATGAGATAAAACGATGGGCTATGAAAAAAGCAATGAAATATGCGGGAATTTTTCTGATGCTGGCCACAGGCTTAGCTCCCGCACAGGATTTTCATTTGTCGCAATACGATGCAGCCACGTTGTACATGAATCCGGCCAATACAGGTATGTACGCAGACGAAAAAAGCGATTACCGGATTTACAGTGACTACCGCTCACAATGGGGAGCAATCGGTGTAAAGCCATTTTCAACAGCCTATGTGGCATTTGACATGCCGGTAGAAAAATGGAGAAAGAAATTCGGCCTTGGAGGTTACATTATCGATAACAATGCCGGGGTGGGAAATTTCAACACCATGAATGCTATGTTTTCGGCTGCCTACAATATCCTGAATAAATCCAACAGAAAGCATTACCTGACAACTGGAATTCAGATCGGCATACTCTACAACAGTTTTAATCCGACTAATTTTACCTACGATAATCAATACTCTTCTGCCATCGGCGGATTTGACAATTCCATTCCCAGCGGGGAAAACATTCCGGCAACCAGTATGGTCAGGCTGGATGCCAATTACGGCCTGTTTTACAAGTTTATCGACAGGAAAAAGAACGTTCACCCCTATGCGGGATTTTCCATTCAGCATGTGAATGAACCCAAGATGACGATTATTGAAACAGAGTCCAGATTAGCAATGCGTTTTAACTATCTGGCCGGCTGTGATTACCAGATCTCTGAACAGTTGAAACTTTCACCCCGTATTTTATACATGGATCAGGGAGGAGCCACCGAATTCACGATTGGTTCCCTGGTCTACTATAAAATGCTGAATCCCTATGAAGTGATGGGCGGGCTCGAATACCGCTGGCAGGATGCTTTTATTGTTCACCTGGGAATAAAATACGGACAGAATACTTTTCGCTTCAGCTATGATGCCAACACCTCTTACCTGAATACCTATACAAACGGCAAAGGCGCCTGGGAGTTTTCAATGATTCTCAGCAAGCAGAACAAATTCGACAAAATCGACAAATTCTTTAATTAGGCTTCCACTTCAGCGGTCTTGGTTTCAACGGCAAATTCCTTGCGAAAGGCCGTTACCAGATCAAGCTTCTCCCAGCCAAATGTTTCGTATTTTTTGCCATTCACTTCCTTAATCCCCGGAGTCCGGCCCATATGTCCATAAGCAGCAGTATCGGAGTAGATCGGATTCTTGAGGCCGAAACGTTTAACGATCGCGCTTGGCCGGAGGTCGATCAGCTTGCTGACTTTTGCAGAAATTTCTCCGTCGCTTAGTCTTTTACCTTCTTTGTTTCTGGCCTTGCAGGTACCGTAGGTGTTGACATAAAGACCCACAGGCTGTGCCACACCAATGGCGTAAGCCACCTGAACCAAAACTTCATCGCAAACTCCGGCAGCCACCAGATTCTTGGCAATGTGCCGTGTTGCATAAGCCGCTGAGCGGTCAACCTTTGAAGAATCCTTGCCTGAGAACGCTCCGCCGCCATGTGCTCCGCGTCCCCCGTAGGTATCCACAATAATTTTTCTTCCGGTAAGACCGGTATCACCATGTGGGCCTCCGATTACAAACTTCCCGGTCGGGTTTACAAAATACTTGATATCATCTGTAAACAAACGTTTCACCCGGGATGGTAAAAGCTTCTTTATCCTGGGAATAAGAATATTCACCACATCGTCATGAATTTTCGCCTGCATTTCCTTTTCACTTGCAAAATCATCGTGCTGGGTCGAAAGCACTATGGTCTCTACCTTTTCGGGTTTCCCTTTATCACTGTATTGAATGGTAACCTGTGATTTGGCATCAGGACGCAGGTATTTCATTTTCTTGCCTTCCCTTCTGATCACCGCCAGTTCCTTAAGCAGTAAGTGTGAAAGCTCAAGGGGAAGCGGCATGTAATTGTCTGTTTCACGGCAGGCATAACCAAACATCATACCCTGATCCCCGGCGCCCTGCTCCTCTTCCTTTGTGCGCTCAACGCCTTGATTGATATCTGAACTTTGCTCGTGAAGCACATTGATGACGCCGCAGGAAACGGCGTCAAACTGATATTCAGATTTGGTATACCCGATACGGGAAATCACATCCCGGGCAATCTTCTGCACATCCACTTTCGCTTTAGCAGTTTCGTTGCATTTAATTTCACCCCCGATAACAACCAGTCCGGTCGTAACGAATGTTTCACAGGCAACTTTTGCATTCGAATCGTAGGTTAAAAATGCATCAATAATTGCATCCGAAATCTGATCCGCCACTTTGTCGGGATGACCTTCCGACACCGATTCTGAGGTAAATAAATACGACATGTTTTCTTATGTTTTAGGTTTAAATTGTTCGGAACGCTAAAGTACAACTATCGCCTGTATTTGCAAAATTCAGCAAAAACTACAGCTTTTCAGCGATATCGACAGATGCTGGACACACAATACTAATTTTTTTAGTTGCCGACTGGTAAATTCTTTTCCGAAGGCTCCTCCAAACTGGTCAGCATAACCGTCCGAAAATATATAAAAAGTATCCCCGCTCTGCAAATCGAAGGGGTTATTCCCCCTCACTCACCTTCTTCACCAGGGCCCTCTTGGCAATAGGCAGTAAAGTCTGTTCCATAGGCAGACGTAGTTCGCTCTCCACCACGAATACAGCGGGATTCGGAAGTTTGGCATTCTCCCGTACCAGATCAATTTTAATAAATTCGTAGGTATGGGTAAAACTCCGGGTATACGATTTTATGTACGTCGTATGAATGCCGCGGTATTTGACATCCGGCTGCTGAAAGATTGTAATCTGATACTCGAATACAGAAGTATCAGCACTTCCGTTTTTGATAAAGAGATAACCTTGTTCGGGAAAGAGCGGCATAACACCTATAGGATAGATGGTCAGATTTTCTTCAACGAAATCATATATTTTTTTTCCTTCCGAAATCCGCAGCTGAAACTGAGGAATCGAATAATCAATTATAGATTCCAGTTCGGCCATTAGTGTGTCGTCCTGAATCACCTTTTCATAACTCAGCATGAGCCTTTCCACATCCATCTTCTGCAAACGTTGAGGAAAAGCATCCATCAAATTCTGCTTGTTTTCCTTGATGGCCAGAACCTGACGGTAATGTTCGACAAGTTCAGACAAGGATGGGTATAAACAATTGGCTCCGAAATGATCATGAACTTCTTTCAGATAGGCCAGCAAAACGTATTTTTTGTACTCAAAATCGATGTGCTTCTCGGTTAACCAGTTCTTGCTTAGCATGCTACATAAGGT
>Ga0206879_1223_pt1 | contig 10098 bp, 8 predicted proteins | sample Alteio_BWOrgCont_5_FD_152897 | JGI IMG/M metagenome (GOLD analysis project Ga0206879, IMG submission 152897) | Enriched cells from forest soil in Barre Woods Harvard Forest LTER site, Petersham, Massachusetts, United States -... | ecosystem: Environmental > Terrestrial > Soil > Temperate forest > O... | reverse complement strand
CTGTATTGGTATTGTGTGCGGCTGACACGGTCTTCCACCGTCAAGTCTTGCACCGGCTGCATGTAAAGGGTCACGCCGGGGATCTTCTCTAACTCCGGCTGCAATCTGCGGATGATGTCTGATGCCGATGTACTGCGCTGGTCGTGCGGTTTCAGATTAATGAGAAATCGTCCGCTGTTGTTCGTAACGTTGGTGCCATCTACACCGATGAATGACGAAAGGCTGGCTACGTCTGGGTCCTTTAGGATCACCTTGCCCAGTTCCTGCTGGCTCTTGGCCATGGCGGTGAACGAAGTACTCTGCGGCGCTTCTGAGATGCCGACGATAGCGCCCGTGTCCTGCACCGGGAAAAAACCTTTGGGTACGATCCAGAACAGGCCTAATGTGAAGAACAGCATGGCCACTGTGACGAGCAGTGTAAGCGGTTGGTGATCAAGAACGACCTTCAGCGTCTGGCCATATTTTTCAATCACGTAATTGAACGAGCGCTCTGACCAGTCGTAGATCCGTCCCCGCTTCTGTTCCGACTTCGGCTTCAAAAGCTTCGAACACATCATCGGCGTAAGCGTGAGTGAGATGACCGCGGAGACCAGGATAGTAACACTGAGCGTCACCGCGAATTCGCGGAAGAGGCGACCGACGATGTCTCCCATGAAGAGCAACGGGATCAGCACTGCGATCAGTGAAACAGTCAAAGAGATGATGGTGAAGCCGATCTGTCCCGAGCCTTTCAGAGCTGCCTCAAGCGGCGAGAGCCCCTCTTCGAGATAGCGATCGATGTTCTCGATCATCACGATGGCATCGTCCACCACGAATCCGGTGGAGATAGTCAGGGCCATCAACGAGAGATTGTCGAGCGAATATCCCAGCAGGTACATCACGCCGAATGTCCCGATCAGAGAGAGCGGGACGGCAACGCTGGGAATCACGGTGGCCGAGAGGGTACGCAGGAACAGGAAGATGACCATCACGACCAGCGCGATGGTCAACATCAGTTCGAACTCTACATCTTTCACTGACGCGCGGATCGTTTCAGTCCGGTCTGTAAGAGTCTGCACCTTGACCGCTGCCGGTAACGACGCCTGCAGGCGCGGAAGTGCGGCTTGGATGGTATCCACCACGCCGATGATGTTTGCGCCCGGCTGGCGCTGGATATTCATGATGACCGCAGGCGTAGTATTCATCCACGCAGCCTGCTGGTCGTTTTCCGATGCATCGATCACAGTTGCGACATCTGACAACCGCAACGGAGCGCCGTTCTTGTAAGCAATGATCAGGCCTTGATATCCGGCGCTCGAATTCAACTGGTCATTGGCGCCGATGGCGAAGGATTGCCTGGGTCCATCGAGTACGCCTTTGGCCTGGTCAACGTTGGCGGCAGCCAGGGCTGTGCGCAGGTCTTCAAGACTCAGGCCGTTCGCCGCCAGCGCCACAGGATTGGCCTGGATGCGGACCGCGGGTTTCTGTCCGCCGCTGATGGTCACCAGTCCGACGCCGGTCAACTGAGAGATCTTCTGCGCCAGTTGCGTGTCAGCAATATCTTCGATCTTGGAAAGCGGCAGCGAATCAGAGGTGAGCGCCAGCGTCAGGATGGGTGTGTCCGCCGGATTCACCTTGCTGAAGATCGGCGGGTTGGGAAGATCGCGGGGAAGGAATGTGCCGCCGGCGTTGATCGACGCCTGTACTTCCTGCTCAGCTACGTCAATATTCTCGTCCAGATTGAATTGCAGTGTGATGATGGAACTTCCGAACGAACTGGTGGAAGTCATCTGGCTCAAGCCGGGGATCTGGCCGAACTGGCGTTCCAGCGGCGCAGTCACGGACGATGACATCACGTCAGGGCTGGCACTGGGATAGAACGTAACGACTTCGATGGTCGGATAGTCGACTTGCGGAAGCGCCGACACCGGCAGTTGCGTATAGGCGACCACGCCCACCAGCAACAACGCTACCATCAGTAGCGTCGTCGCGATCGGACGCATGATGAAGATTCTGGAAGGGCTCATCTACTTATTTCCGCGTCGCTGATGCTGGCCTTGTGTTTGTTGCTGTTGCTGCCCGCTGTTCTGAGAGCTGTTTGGTTGTTGCGCATCTGGAGTCGGAGCACCGGGAGTCTGTGGCTGTGAGGCCTTGCCATTCTTGCCGCCTTGTCCACCTTGACCCGTATTGGTGGTTATCTTGCTGTCACTCTGCAGCTTGTCTTGCCCGTCAGTCACTACCACTTCGCCCGGAGCTAATCCCTGATCGATCACAGTCAGGTTGCCGTCCGCCACACCCGGCTGAAGATTCCGCATCTCAACCGTGTTGCCTTGTTTCACCACGAAGGCGAACGCCCCCTGCGAGCCATGTTGAACCGCCGCGGCGGGAACGACGACCGCATTCTTCTTCACGTCGAGCAAAAGCCGTGCGTTCACGAACTGGCTCGGCCAAAGCATGCCGTCTTTGTTGTCGGACACTGCTTTCAGTTTCACAGTGCCCGTGGTCGGATCGATCTGGTTGTTCACAGTGACCAGGTTTGACGTGCCCAGCTTGGTCTGATCGTCACGGCTGTAGATGTCAACCGGCAAAGGATTGCCACGGAATTTTTCCAGCACGGAAGGAAGACTGTCTTCTGGGATGGTGAAGATGATCGATATCGGATGCAACTGCGTGATCACTGCCAGACCATTGGCATCTGCCGCATGCACTACGTTCCCTATGTCCACCTGTCGCAGACCCACTTTGCCGTCAATGGGCGAAGTGATACGCGTGTAACTCAGGTTGAGCTTCGCGTTGTCGATGGCTGCCTGGTCGGCTCGGACTGTGCCTTCCAACTGGCCCTTGGTCGATTCCTGCGCGTCATAATCCTGCTGAGATACGATACCTTGCTTGAACAGATCTTGATAACGCGCAAAATTCCTCTGCGCGATGGTCAATTGTGATTGGTCACGATACAGGGTGGCTTCGGCCTGGCTGACTGCCACTTGATATTGGCGCGGATCGATCTCCGCAAGCAGTTCACCTTTTTTGACGTCTTGGCCTTCCTTGAAATTGATCTGCGTGATCGGCCCGTCCACACGGGTCTTCACGGTGACCGTGTTGAAGGCTTCGACAGAACCCAAACCGTCCAGATAGATCGGTACGTCTTGATTGGTTGCAGTCGCGACCGAGACGGGGACAGCCTGTGCTGCGCCCTGCCCACCGCCGCGACGGCCTCCGCCGCCGCTGGATGCCGTACTGCCATCCTTTGCCTGCGCGTGTGAGCGGCTGTAGGCATACACACTCAGACCCGCCACCACGACTATGATGAAAATTACAATGAGTTTCTTTCGCATTCCTTTAAGCCGCCTATTGCAGTAAGTATATAGAGTTACGAGGACATTTAATGGTAGTCAAGAATACACAACACAGTGTAAAGGTTTGTGAAGTCACCGGTGGACCGATTAAACAATTCTTTACAGCCATTGACCGCGATGCGAACGAGAATAGGATTGCATGAGCCGGATCTTAGTCATTGACGATGACCGCGAATTAGCAGAGCTGCTTCAGGAATTCCTTGTGCCAGAAGGGTTCTCCATCGAGACAGCGTTCGACCATTCCAGCGGCCTGGCCAAGGCCCTCAAATCAGAAGACGACCTGATCGTATTGGATGTCATGCTGCCCGGTGGAAGTGGCTTTGAGCTGCTGAAGAAACTTCGCGCAGCAGGCACCAAGATCCCGGTCATCCTCTTGACCGCACGGGGTGAGGCCATTGACCGCATTGTTGGCCTGGAGATCGGCGCGGATGACTACCTGCCCAAGCCCTTCGATCCTCGCGAGTTGGTGGCACGCATCCGGGCTATTCTGCGCCGCACCCACACCACCGCAAACAACGGTTCGCAGGAAGAAGTTACCAACGTAGGAGACATCTCGCTGTCCGCGAGTACACGCACCGTTGTCTGCGCCGGCGAGGAAGTGGATCTGACAAGCGTAGAATTCAATGTACTGGAACTTCTTTTGCGCAATGCCGGTACAGTCGTGACCCGCGAAGAACTGGCGCAAACCGCGTTGGGACGTCCGCTGGCCCCGTTTGACCGCAGTGTGGATGTTCACGTGAGCAAGCTGCGCAAGAAACTGGGCGGCAGCGACGAAGATTCAGAGAATAGGATCAAGACTGTCCGCGGCGTAGGATATATCTTTGCTTCGGCACCCGCTCGACGGCAGAACGCATGACCCGCAGGCTTTTCTGGAAGATATTTATTTCGTTCTGGCTATCCCAGATGGCGTTCATCGCCTATATGGGCGTGCGCGCGAATCAACTCTACGGCACGCAGGGCCCACTATGGCATCTCTCCGCGCAAAAGACGATGCCGCTGATCGCCAAGGATGTATTAGCCCGATATCAGACGGGTGGGGAGCAGGCGCTAAAAGCGGAGCTCGACAAGAACTCTGAGCCCGACCGCATCACCTTCTGGCTGCTCGATCCCCAAGGCAATAGTCTTACAAAGGCGCCGTATCCCCAACCTGTGACCGAAGCGCTCGATGCTCACAAGAATGGCCAGAGCATCGGCGACCAGGGCAATCATGCCGTGCTGTTCGCGGATATAAAGGATGCCAGCGGCAAGACCTATACGCTGGTGGGGCACTACGTTCTAAATCGTTCCAGCAGTTTGTTCCGCGGCGAAGGGCTTGTGCGCGCCATTTTTATCAGTTCCCTTCTTTCCGGATTGACCTGCTTGCTGCTCGCTCATTATCTGACCCGGCCCATTCGGGTGCTTCGCGGCGCTACCCAGCAGTTAGCCAGAGGCGATCTTGATGCACGCGCCGGTGCAGACCTGGGCAAACGCTCTGACGAGATCGCCGACTTGGTCCGCGACTTCGACCGGATGGCAGATCGCCTCGGAGATCTGGTGCAAAGCCAGCGACGACTGTTGAGCGACGTCTCACACGAACTGCGTTCACCTCTTGCCCGCCTGCGCGTGGCCCTTGCACTATCGCGCCGTAGTGAAGATACCGCCCAACACACTTCTCATGACCGTATCGAGCGCGAGGTCGAGCGCTTGGATGAGTTGATCGGCCGAATCCTTACTCTCTCGAGGCTGGAGAGCGGCCAGGTGAACCCCCCGATGGCTACAGGCAGCCTGAACCAGATCATTGAAGAGGTGGTTGAAGACGCGAAGTATGAAGCCGACCGCACTGGCCATTCGGTACACTTTGAGAGTTCCGGCGACGTGCTCATCAACGGGAATGAAGAATTGTTGCGCAGCGCGGTGGAGAATGTTGTCCGCAACGCGATTTACTACACGGCCGGCAGTGAACCGGTGAAGGTGACTCTTTCTACCCAGGATGGAAACGCAAAGATAGCCGTGCGTGACCATGGCCCGGGTGTACCGGAAGCGATTCTGCCTGACCTGTTTCGTCCGTTCTATCGCGCTGATGATTCCCGCATGACGGGCACTGGCGGGACCGGACTTGGCCTTGCCATCGCTGAGAAAGCGGTCAAACTCCACGGTGGGTCGATCTCAGCGCGCAATGCGGTTCCTAATGGATTGATCCTGGAGTTGGTGATTCCCTGCCTGCCTAGTCCGCGCCCGGCGGCGAAAGAGCGCGACGTCATCCCGCAGAACGTCTAGACGCTGATATCAGAATGATCCAACAACAGTTCGATGGTAGGGACAAGTCCGCCTAGTTCATCCTGCAGGCAGACGCCCGCGTCAATGCATCGCGGAAGTGGATCTAGTAGTTGGGTGGAGAGAAGGATCACCGGCATGGCCGCGCGGAAGCTTTTGATGAACTTGGCCAAGCTTAGATTGATCTTCGTCTCGCGCTGGTCCAGCACGATCGCTTCGACCTTGCGGGTTGAGAACAACTTGGCAAGCGCGGCTGTGCTCCGGCTGGCACTGACCAAATGAAAACCCGAGGTCTTCAGTTTTCGAATGATGGAATTCGTTGCCGAAAGGTCTTCCGCAACGAACAAGATCGTGCGCTTAGGGCTCATGCTCATTGACCTGAACCCATTGACGCCGAGAACGACCTGAAAGTTAAGGTGTTTTACAAAACTTTACCAAGATTATTCAGGGTGCCCTGGCTACGCCCGTGCGGTCTTCTTGTTCATCTGTTTCTGGATCATCTTCACGTCAATGATAGGTAACTGGATGTTAGACGCGCCGAGGACGGCCATCTTCGGGAGTTCGCCTCGCACCATCGCCACCTCGTCACAGGCATGAAGGCGCGGACAATTTACACAATCTTTATAAATCTTGTCCGGCATGTCTTCGCGGGTAGCCACGCGGAAACCGAACAATGCGAAGAAATCCGGGATGCGCGTGAACAGGCACACGCATTTCACATGCTGTACCTCAGCGGCCTCCAGCAGTGCGTCGATCAGGATGCGTCCGGCGCCTTTGCCCTTATAGTCAGGCGAAACAGCGATGGAACGCACCTCGGTAAGGTGCGGCCCGTAGAGATGCAGCGCGCCGCAGCCGATGATCCTGCCCTCGTCCTCGACGACGATGAAGTCGCGGACGTTCTCATAGAGCTCAGGCAATGAACGCGGCAGCAATGTTCCGTCGTGCGAGTAGTTCTTGATGAGCGCGTGGATCTGCTGCGCGTCCGGCAAGATGGCGTTACGTGTGTGCATAGACTGCACCTCCTCGTAATTTGGCAATGCGCTGTTTCGTGTCCGCCAGCGCAGACTTCACGCGCTCACGGGCCGTACCACCGACCACATCATGACAGTCAAGTACCGCTTGTAATTTGACGGCTTCATAGAAATCTTTCTCAAAAACCGGATTCAGGGACTTCAGCTCTTCGAGAGGCAATGCTTCGAGTTCACATCCTTTATCCATGCAGAGCCGGACAGCCGCGCCGACCACTTCATGCGCGCGCCGGAACGCGACGCCTTTGCGGGCAAGATATGTGGCTGCTGCGAAAGCATTCATCGAATGTGCCTGCGCGGCAGACTTCATGCGAGCGAAATCGAACTGCACTTCGCGCATGTAGCCGGCAGATTGGCGCAGCATTGCTGTCGCAGTCTGCGCGGAATCGAAGATTGGGATCTGAGTCTCTTGCAGGTCTTTGTTGTACGCCAGCGCAAGACCTTTCATGTTGGTCAGCATCGCCTGGGAATTCGCCATCAGCCGCGCCGACTTGCCACGAACCAGTTCAAGCAGATCCGGATTCTGTTTCTGCGGCATCGCACTGCTTCCGGTGGAAAAGCTCTCCGGTAGTTTCACGAAGCCGAACTCCTGCGTGCAGAAGATGATCTGCTCTTCCGCCCATCGGCTCAGATGAACCCCAAGTAGCGCAAGCACTTGCGTGAACTCGATAGCGAAATCGCGGTCGCTGGTCGCATCCATGCTGTTGGCCGTGGGCGCGTCAAAGTTGAGCTGCTTCGTCATCGCCTTGCGGTCCAGCGGCAGCGTACTTCCGGCGATCGCGCCGGAGCCTAGCGGGCACTCATTCAACCGTTCACGGCAATCCTTCAGCCGATCGGCATCACGCAAAAACATTTCCACGTACGCCAGCAGCCAATGCGCGACCAACACTGGCTCGGCGCGCTGCAAGTGGGTATAGGCCGGCATCTCAGCTTCGCCGGCTTCAGCGGCGCAGCTGACGAATGCTTGGGCCAGTTCGGCCAACAAGGCAACCGTCACGTCGATCTGCGCCCGAACGAATAACCGCAAGTCGGTCGCGATCTGCTCATTGCGGCTGCGTCCGCTGTGAAGTTTGTATCCCGCTTCGCCGATGCGCTTCACCAGTTCCCGCTCAACGAAATGGTGTACGTCTTCCGCCTCTTCGTCATTCAGAATCGCGGGATTCTTCGCGGCATCGCTTTCCAGTGCGTGCAGAGCGTCCACCGTCTGTTTGTATTCTGCAGGCGAAAGGATCCTGAGCTTCTCCAGCGCCGCCGCATAGGCGGAACTAGCCGCGACCTCTTCGCTCAACAATTGCTTGTCGAACGGAAAAGACCGTTGCCAGCTTTCAAACTCCGGATTGAGCGGCTGACGGAACCGCCCTGACCACATCTTCATTTGCCGCTGCCTACTTTCTCGCTCTCGATCTTGCGAAGTGCCGCGCGCGTTCGCGCGGGCAGGCCCAATATGCGGATGAAGCCCGCCGCATCTTTCTGGTCATAACTCTCACCCATGGTGAAGGACGAAAGGTCCGTGCGATACAGCGAAAACTCTGAGTGACGACTCGCGACTGAAACATTGCCTTTGTACAGCTTCAACTTCACTGTGCCCGACACTTCCTTCTGCGTCTCCGCCACGAATCCGTCCAGCGCCTCGCGCAGGGGCGTGAACCACAGCCCGTAATACACAAGCTCCGCATATTTCAACGCGATGATCTGCTTGAAGTGCGCGACTTCACGCTCCAGGCACAACGACTCCAGTTCGCGATGCGCAGTCAGCAGCAGCGTTCCGCCTGGCGTCTCATAGCATCCGCGTGACTTGATGCCGACGAAGCGGTTCTCCACGATGTCCGTACGTCCGATCGCGTTCTTTCCGCCAATGTCGTTCAACAATTCCACGATCGACACCGCATCCATCTTCTTGCCGTTCACTGAGACCGGCGTTCCCTGTTCGAAACCGAGTTCGACTTCTGCAGCTTTGTCCGGCGCAGCTTCGGGCGACACAGACATCTGCCACGTGCTTTCCAGTGGCGCATTCGCCGGATCTTCCAATTCGCCGCCTTCATGGCTCAAGTGCCACAGATTCTTGTCGCGGCTGTGGATCTTGGTGCGGCTGGCACTTACCGGGATGTTGCGCTTCTCCGCGTAGTCAAGACAGTCCTCGCGCGAATGTAAGTCCCACTCACGCCACGGCGCAATGATCTTCAACTCCGGGGCCAGCGCCTGATAAGCATGCTCGAAGCGCACCTGGTCATTGCCCTTGCCGGTGCATCCGTGAGCAACTGCGTCCGCGCCTTCTTCGAGCGCGACTTCCACCTGGTGCTTCGCGATCACAGGCCGCGCCAGCGATGTCCCCAGCAGATACTTGTGCTCATAGACCGCGCCTGCACGCAATGCGGGAAAAACATAGTCAGACAGGAACTCCTGACGCATGTCCCGCACTACGACCTTTGACGCGCCGGTGGCGTAGGCTTTCTTTACCACAGCTTCCGTGTCATCACCCTGGCCCACATCGCCCACCATCGCGATCACGTCATAGCTGTAGTTTTCCTTCAGCCACGGCACGATGATGGATGTGTCCAATCCGCCGGAATAAGCAAGCACCACTTTCTTAGCCATTCACGCTCCTCGGCCGGTACCGGCGGAGCCCGCCGCCCAGCAACATCAACAAAATAGATTTCTGTATATGCAGGCGGTTCTCTGCCTGGTCAAACACGACAGATCGTGGTGAATCGATCACCGCGTCAGTCACTTCACTCCCCCGATGGGCCGGCAGGCAATGCATGAACAATGCGTGCTTTGCCGCGTGCGACATCAATTCTTCGTTCACCTGGAACTTAGCGAATATCTTCGCGCGCGCGTCAGTCTCGGCTTCCTGGCCCATGCTGGCCCACACGTCTGTGTAAACGGCGTCGGCACCGGTGACCGCTGCGACCGGATCATTGGCGATGGTGATCTTTCCGCCAGTCTCCGCCGCGATCTTCTTGGCAGCTTTGGTCACATCCGCCAGTGGCTCGTAACCTTTCGGTGTGGCAATGCGCACCTTCGCGCCTACAGCCGCACCCACCAGCATCAGCGAGTGCGCCACATTATTTCCGTCGCCCACGTATGTCAGTGTCACCTTGGTGATGTCGTCAAATTTTTCTTCCAGCGTAAAGAAATCCGCCAGCGCCTGGCATGGATGCTCCAGGTCGCTCAACGCATTGATCACTGGTATCGACGCGTGCTCAGCAATGCTGGTGATGGTCGTGTGTGCGAATGTCCGCAGGATGACGCAATCCACCCAGCGCTCGAGATTGTGCGCCACATCGGCGAGTGTCTCGCGCTCCCCCAAACGGGATTGCGTCTGGTCGACGAAGATGGCGTGTCCACCAAGGCTGTTGACCCCGGCTTCAAAGGTGAGCCGCGTGCGCAGCGACGGCTTCTCAAAGAACATCACCACCTGTTTGCCTGAGAGCGCGCCGCGGAAATCTGCCGGACGCGCCTTGATCAGCGCCGTTAAATCC
>Ga0206879_1231_pt1 | contig 10103 bp, 9 predicted proteins | sample Alteio_BWOrgCont_5_FD_152897 | JGI IMG/M metagenome (GOLD analysis project Ga0206879, IMG submission 152897) | Enriched cells from forest soil in Barre Woods Harvard Forest LTER site, Petersham, Massachusetts, United States -... | ecosystem: Environmental > Terrestrial > Soil > Temperate forest > O... | reverse complement strand
GGACATTTATCGCTATTCTTTTTCATGTTAAAAAATTTCACTCCGATGCGGAGCTCAAACCCTTCATAAAGAATTTTCGTCTGAACTAAGCTTCCGTTAAAAAGGTCATTGTAAGAAGGTATAAGGTCATGATTATATAGAAGCTCTATAAATGGCCTTATAGGCCCATTCCACATTAATTCACCTCCTACACCCGCACACCCGGTTAATTGTAAAAGATTTAACGCACTCATTTCAGGCTGATATATCTGCGCATTCACCCTGAACTTGTATTCTATTCTTGGTCCCACCAATATGTATGGCACAAATGTGAATTTGTTATACATTATTTTCAGGTAGTTGTTCCATGAAAAATAATTGGTACGGTTAGAGAGCATCACACTTGATGGGGTTGGGTATGTGAGCTCTTTAGTTCCCATCAGGTTGTACTCAATTTCTGTCCTCCACCTGTACATTGGGTGATGGAAAAATTCTGCCAGCACCGCTCCGTTAAACCGGAGCAGCCATCTTTCCTGGGCTAATGGACCTTCAGGATTCCATCGTTGTGTCCCGTAGGTTAAGCCACCTGCTATTCCAATGCCGCTTACTATTTGTCCTTGTGCTGTTATGGCACATAAGCTAAGTATTAGATATGTAAATTTTAGTTTTTTCATTTATACGCTCATGGCTTCTGCTGCAGGTGAAATTTTCTTTACCAACCCCTGTAATACTTTTCCAGGGCCAACTTCATAATATATTGTTGCACCATCAGCAGTCATACGTTGTATGGTCTGTGTCCACCTTACAGGAGCAGTAAGTTGTGCAATAAGGTTTTTCTTTATTGCTTCCGGCTCTGTTTCAGGTGAAGCATTTACATTCTGGTAAACAGGGCAAATAGGTTTATTGAAAACAGTTGATTCAATAGCTGCTGAGAGCTCAATACGCGCAGGTTCCATAAGTGGGGAGTGGAACGCTCCGCCTACCGGCAGTAATAAAGCACGTTTTGCACCAGCTGCTTTTAGAAGTTCACATGCTTTGGTAACACCCGGCACACTGCCTGATATTACAAGCTGTCCGGGACAGTTATAATTAGCCGGTACAACTATATCATCTGTAATTGATGCACAAATCTCTTCCACTTTTGCATCATCTAAAGCAAGAACAGCCGCCATTGTTGATGGAGTAGCTTCGCACGCTTTCTGCATTGCCATAGCACGTTTGTATACTAATGTCAGGCCATCTTCAAAGCTGATTGCTTTAGCAGCAGTGAGCGCAGAAAATTCACCTAGTGAATGCCCTGCAACCATATCAGGTGTAAACTTATCTCCCAACATAAAAGCCAGTACTACCGAGTGAAGAAATATTGCAGGCTGCGTAACTTTTGTTTGCTTAAGCTCTTCATCTGTCCCTTCAAACATAATATCGGTTATACGGAAACCAAGAACGGAATTACCTTTTTCAAAAAGCTCTTTAGCTGCTGCCGAACTTTCATATAACTCTTTACCCATACCTTTAAACTGTGAGCCTTGTCCCGGGAAAACATACGCTTTCTTCATAAAGTATTCTTAGATGATTGATGATGCGAAGGTATGAAAACAAAAAACAACCTAAATGCTACCTTAAGTAAATGTTGCACACCGCCTTTTGTTAAAAAAAGTTAAGGCAAAAGCACTTAACCTTTTTCGCACATGTAATGCCTGCCTATGTAGTATACGTTTGTGTAACAAACTACAATTGCTGTTCGTCTTACGATGAGAACAAACCAAATCCTATGAAGAAACTAATTTACACTATCCTTTGTTTTCTTAGCCTGTGTACAGCAGCGTATGCCAAAACGCCTGCAAAAATAGATGCGATAGTTCTGGATGACCAACAGAAACCTATTGATGGAGTTTTTGCACAGTTAGTAAATGCAAAGGATTCGTCAATGGTGCAATATAACGTGAGCGGCCAAGATGGCAAGATTGAGTTCTCTGATGTAAAGCAGGGCAGTTATATAATATATATATCGCAGGCGGGTTTTGAAAACTATTATTCATCTATAATAAAGGTAGATGACGCAAATTCAATCGTTTCTCTAAATAACATCACTCTCCAGACAAAATCATTACAGCAAGTAACGGTGGTGGCTAAAGTTCCGGTACTACAGCATTTTGCCGATAAAACAGTATTCAATGTACAGCAGAGTATACTTAGCTCAGGCAGTAATGTGTTTGATATTTTGCAGCGTTCACCGGGTGTGCAGATAGACCAGAATGATAATATAAGCCTGCAGGGGAAAGCCGGTGTAACCATTATGATAGATGGAAAAGTAATACCAATGTCACCATCAGACCTTGCAAATATGCTTCGTGGTATGCCTTCTGATGCAATTGATAAAATAGAGTTTATTACAAACCCATCTGCTAAATACGATGCTAATGGAAGCGCAGGCATTATCAATATAATCTTGAAAAAAGATAAACGCATAGGTACAAATCTTACCCTGAATCTGAGTTATGGGCAAGGTATTTATCCTAAGACTAATGAAGGAATCTCATTCAACGACCGCACTAAAAGCATGAACCTGTTTGGGAGCTATAATTATGCATATCGTGGATTTAATAACGTAGTTGATTTTCCATAGCAACTTTTATAATGGTTCGCAATATAATGGTGGAACGATACAGCATGAGGATTTAATGACCCCTGAAGAATCAAATACAGCAAGGGTAGGGGCAGATTTCTTTGCGTCCGATAAAACAACAATCGGCTTTATTCTTGATGGCTCCATTTCAAAATCTCCTTTATCTGAAACCACCAATACTCAAGTGTATGATAGTTCTAATAATGAGCAATCATATAACATTACAAACAGTAGCACTCCTAATACAACTTATAATTATGCGGGTAATATAAACTTCAAGCATAGGTTTGATTCTGCCGGAAGAGAATTGCTAATTAATGTTGACTACGCCAGTTACCAAAGTCAGGGATATGAGAATATTACTACCGATTATTATAACCTTAATAACACAGAGGCTTCTGGTCCAGTATCATTGTATGGCAATTTGCCCGGAATGTTGAATATTTATTCCTTTAAAGCTGACTACGATGGACAATTAGGTAAGAATGGCACGTTTGAGGCAGGTGTTAAATCAAGTTATGTTAAGACTGATAATAGTGTGAATATATATGATGGAACAAACAGTACTACCCCTGTCGATACTACTCAGACAAACCATTTTATATATTCTGAGAACATTAATGCAGGATACTTATCATATAGCAGGAATATTAGCAAGGCAAGTTTGCAAATGGGTTTGAGAGCTGAGCAAACGGTTGCTAATGGTGACCAGGTGACAACAGGGCAAGAATTCTCAAGGAATTTCTTGCAGCTATTCCCTAATTTCTCAATAAACGATTCTATATGCACAGACCATCAGTTAGGGTTTTCCGTAACTCGCAGGATAGACAGGCCAACCTATCACCAGTTGAACCCATTCAGTATATATATTAATCCTACATTCTACTTACAAGGGAATCCATACCTGCTTCCTCAAAGCTCATATTCTTTTGAGTTATCCGATTCATATAAGGAGAAGTATTTCCTAACATTGAAATATATGCGAACAACAGATCCGATTACAGTAGTAATAGTTCCATTACCGGGCAGGCAAAATGTGGTTCAACAGACAGATGACAACTTAAGCTCCTTAGATTATTATGGAGTTAATTTCACTGCCGCCACATCCATAAGGCGATGGTGGAGCACAACTACATCTGCAGACGCATTCATTAACCATTATAATGCAAGCCTTTCAGGAACCCAGCTAAACTCGAATAGGTTTTTATGGGATGTATTTAGCGATAACAACTTTACTATTACTAAAAAACTGAGTGGTGATATAAATGGGTACTATTTCTCGGGTTTTGACCTTGGGTATTTGACTCTAAAGGCACAGTGGTCGCTTTCAGCAGGTGTGCAGATGAAAATAATGGATAATAAGGGCACACTCAGATTAAATGTTTCCGATATCTTCTGGACTCAATTAACAGATGGTATTACAAACTTTAATGGATATAACGAAGCTGTTTTTGTTAGGAGAGATACACGTATGGTTAACCTTTCTTTCTCTTATCATTTTGGGGGTTCTTCAAATTCTCAATCGCTACGCAGCAAAGGTGGAGCTGAAGATGAGAAGAAGAGGGCGGAAAATAATGGAGGCTAGGCAATAATGATAGCGGTATTTCGTTTAGTGGGTTAGCGTGTAATCATAATTGTGATACTGCAATATCTACGTAACCACTGCCTAATTTAATGAACAAAGTAAGAGTCCTAAGTATTTATTACCGGCAAATAGCTGTGGTAACTTTAATTTGTTCATTACTGGCCTGCAAAACCATTCATGATTATGGCTGGGGTATTTTTGCTGTCATGTTCTGGTTTAAAGTCATCAGCGGTATACTTGCGCTCTACCTTAATAATGTGTTCAGAAATAAAGAACTATACTTCTACTATAATGCGGGAATAAACAGGAGAGTATTATGGGGGAGTATCCTTGTAATCGATACCGCACTATTTATTCTATTATTGGTTCTATTCTTTCAACCAAAGTAACATGGGTAATGCACTTACAATAGATAGTATAATCCTTGTATTTGGTACGAAGAAAGTATTGAGCAATGTTTCAATGAAATTTGAAACAGGTAAGATAACAGGGATATTAGGACGGAATGGCTCAGGCAAATCCAGTCTTATGAAAATAATCTTCGGTACGCTTGATGTGGAAAATAAAACTATTAGACTGGATGAAAAAGCAATTAATAAGCCTTATTTGAAAAAGGGAATAATTGGTTTTTTTGCCACAAGATGATTTTGTGCCTGGCAATGTGAAGTTGAAAATCGCTCTAAAAGTTTATGGTATTGAGCAAGTATCATTAGTTAAGGAGCTCCCTCTTTTTGCAGCATTAATGGATACGAGGATGAAAGACTTGTCGGGTGGTGAAAGAAGGTTAGCGGAAGTCTATATGGTGTTAAAAATGAAAGCTAAGTTTGTATTATTGGATGAACCTTTTTCATATTTAATGCCATTATATGTTCAAAAGTTAAAAGAAATAATGGAAGTTGAAAAACTGAATAAGGGCATTATTATCACTGATCATATGTATCGCGATGTGAAGGAGGTAAGTGATACAATGTATTTACTTCGAGACGGTAAAAGCTATAAGATTGAAAATGAAACCCAATTGGTAAATTTGGGATATATAAATAAAGCGTAAGTGCCGTCTTAGAAATTGTTCAGGTGATATGCTTTAGGTGTGCAACCGTAGTGTTCACGAAACAAGCGTATAAATGAGCTTGAGTTTTCAAACCCTGCCTGCCTGCATACCTCTTCAACTTTCAAATGTTTTTCTTTAAGGAGTTTTTGTGAGAACTCAAGGCGCTTGTGAATATGGTACTGGTGAGGTGTGATATCAAACAATTCTTTGAATGCCCTTTTAAAATGATGAGTAGATAGGAACGCCACTCCTGCCACTTCATCTACACTTATCCTTTTTTGAGGATGAGCATCCATATAATCCCTTGCAATACAAAGACGACGGTACAGCTCAGTTCGGGTAGAAAGTTTGGCTGTTTTTAGCTTGTCAATATCCTGTTTGAGGTTGGAATGTGCACCGAGTAACCTTGTGAGTAATTGAGCATATACTGTATTCAAGTCGGCTTCTTTCTTTATACCAATATCTTCATCCAGCATTTTGCGTAGCTTGTGGAATATTTCTAATATCTCAGGGTCAGTTTCATATGTCTTTTCAAAGAAAGCTACGGGCTGGCTGCTGGCTTTAAATGGATCATCTAATAACTTATCCTCAGGTGTAACAAGGTCGTTAAGCACTGACGCCGCAAAACTTGGTTTGAATGCTACTACAATCATCTCCTGTCCTTCAGTTCCTTTAAAAGCTGTACGGTAATGTTGTCCCTGGTTGACAATAACATAACTCTTAGAGTGAATAGAATGGTCATGACTGCCGATCCTATAATATTGATCACCATTCAGAGTAAGGCGTATAGATAGGCGTGAAATATGGTCACTTGTTTCCTCTAACTCATTGGCTTTTATAAACAAAGTGCCTGTTTCAAGCTTTTCCATATCATCTGAGGAATGGGAGCAATAGATATTGCCCGTGAGCATGGTTTTGGCACTATTGCAATAAGGGCAAAGTTTAGTAATCATTGTGCCAACTCAGATGGTTTAGTTAGCCAAATGTAGGATATGGGAAAGTAAATAGTAAATAAAACCGAGTTAATTTATGTTAAGGCTCAATTGTTTTAACAAAAATTAACACTGCAAGGATGGATATAAAGAATCTGTTACCTGCTATTTATTTGATAAGCTATTCCAAGATTAAAAACTATATCTGAAATAGAAACCCCTCCGGAAACATGAGAATACCAATCAACATTGTTCTGGTCTGTATAATCAAGAGTAGTATTGATCATAGGGTTTGCATGAATAAAATCTACCCCAAACATTATTGAAGCTCTACGTACTCTGTATCTTATGTCACCACCTAGGTCATACGCAAATGCAGTAGTTGAGCTAGGTGCATAGTCCCATTGATATTGATCATATCCGCCGAGAGTTGGGTCATATTGTTGAGCACCATAGGTTACTTCAGGTAAATTACATATTGCAACACCCACCATTGCGCGTGCATCAAATGAAAGGCGCTGAACGGGCCATGTCCAGAAAAGACCACCCATTATAAAACTCTCATTATAGGAATCTTGCAGTACAGGACCATATGATTTATTCTGGTCAGATACCTGTATATTATTTACATATGAATTAATATCAAATGGATTATTGTAATTACCATACATTAAAGCAACGCCTATATTGCTATGTGCCACAGGAATTCCCAGTGAAATATTCACAGCCATACCAGGCAACGCATAACCTCCATTGTAGTTCGTACTAATAGCATTAGTAAAAGACCCCTTGCGGAACAGCCAAGCCAATACTTACAGCAAAGTAACCACTCGGTTTTGAAGGACCCTGATCTTTTTCCTCAGGTTGTGGTTGCTGCTGACGATGGCGCATTGGTGGCCCATAACCATATCCGTAACCATATTGAGCATCTGCTTTATATAATACTCCGGCCAAAAGAAAAGCAAGTAAGACAAATTTTATGTTTTTCATAGCAGCTGATTTATGTTACCTGATTCTTAGACGATAAACCTATATAGAACCTTCACTTTATAATAATTGCTATACTAATCTGTTATAGTTCATTTATTTATAAAATAATAATAGAAGGTATAATGTCAATTAGACCTTGCTCTATGCTTAAGGTTTAATTGGAAGGAATCCTGTTTTATTGCACAAGAATTCTTCTGTATCTTGAAGTATGGGCGCTGAAATATCCAAGTCCATTATTGGAAATAGTGGAGACAGGATTAGAAGGTGTTACATTAGTTGTACCAGAGGCTTCCCGAAATGTGTTAAAATATTGATACGTGCCCTGATCAATACATTGCATTTCAACAGTTACACTATCTCCTCTAACTAAGGATGTATCATTCCGAACAGTATAGGCAATATGAAGTCCATTAGTAAACTGGTCATCAATAACATGGATATTTGAAAGAAGTGTATCATTCCTGGTTTCAATAAAGCGATAATAATTAGCTACGTTAGCCGGATCCAGAAAAATAGCTTGTGGTGCCAGAATTGTATCATGATTTCTGAAGCTAACCCGTTGAGTAATTATAAGAGTATCAAAAGTAACTGCTTGTGGCATGGTGCTTGATGCAGTATATGTTTGGCCATTGGCAATAACGGTAAGATTGTATGTCCTGCCTGCAACACCTGTAGTTTTCTTTGTATGATACGTGCCAGGTTTTGTTTCAACCAATGTGTCAATAATACCGGTATTATCAGTTATTGAAATAAATGCTCCGCTTACCGCAGGAAATGAATTCGGGTCGCTGAAATTTACTGTTTGACTAAGTGAAACAGTGTATGGTCCGGGTTGGTCATTAATGTTTCCTGTTATTACAAGCGCCGGTGATGCAGAATTTAAATCAATATTAATTACCTTCTGGCACGAAGTAATAAGAACTATTACAAAAACCAAGATTATAAACCAAATGTGTTTTCTCATCTCTTTAGAATTTGAAATTATAAGAAACCGAAGGAATTATTCCAAAAAGTGCAGTAAGTACTGCTTGTGTTTCCTGAGAGTTATTCGGGTTTGTCTGAAATGTTATTGTATATGCATTCCACCTATCGTAAACATTATACACTGAGAATGACCATTCTCCCTGGAATCGTCCATGCTTTTTTGCATTTGAACGTAGCTCCTATATCGGCTCTGTCGTATGCCGGCATCCTATAACTGTTACGTGCTGTATAATAATAAAGCACATTACCATCTACTGAATATTTGCCACTTGGAAAGGTAACAGGGTATCCAGTATTATATATCCATGTTGCAGAGAATGACCATTTATCATTCAGTTGATAAATTACTACAATATCCACATCGTTGGTTATGTCTTGTCTTGCCGGGTACCAGCTGCCATTATTAATTCCGGCAATTTGCAATTCGGTTTTTGAGAGAGTGTATCCTATCCAGCCGGTTAATTTTCCATATTTCTTTTTAATGAAAAACTCAGCACCGTATGACCTGCCCTGCCCATAAAGCAACTCGCTTTCTACCTGCCCGTTCAATAACAACTGTGCTCCATTCTTATAATCAATCTGGTTCTGCATTGTTTTGTAATACGTTTCAACAGAAAATTCATAAGTATTATCCTTAAAGTTTCTATAATAACCTATCGAAACCTGGTCAGCTATTTCAGGCTGTACATTGTTGCTGCTCGGTATCCACAAGTCCGTAGGTTCAGAAGAAAGGGAGTTAGAAAGCAGGTGAAGGTTCTGAACATTCCTATCGTATGATGCCTTAACCGATGAAACATCGTTAAGCATATAAGTTGCATTGAACCTTGGTTCAGGATTAATATATGTTTTTACAAATTGCCCACTGGAGTACTTAGAAGAATCTATTGCGCTTCCTGCAGTATTGTAGGAATAAAAAGTGCCCGGACCGAGTAAGCTGAATGAAGTAACTCTTATACCGGCAATAAAACTAAGTCTTTCACTAACTTTAATCTGATCAGATGCAAATACAGCATTTTCCCATGCATAGCGTGATGGTATATGTGTACTATTCACACCTGAATCAGCAGATGTTAAATTACCCGGTATCATGGTATGGTAGATGCTGTTGAACCCGAATTTTATTTTGTTTTTAGAATTAGGAAAGTATTCGAATTCCTGTTTTAAGTTCCAATCCTGTATGGTAGATTGAATGCCAAGGTTTATACTGGCAGTTGTAAGGCTAATATTATAGTTGTAGTTGCTGAATATTAATGAAGTGTTGGAGAAGAGTTTCGGGCCATATATATGGTTCCAGCGCAATGTGGCTGTGGCATTACCCCAGTTTATGCCAAATGTGTTGTTCGCTCCTAAAACATCTTTTCCAAAATAACCGGAGAGATATAACCTGTCCTTATCACCCAGAGTATAATTGGCTTTGATATTGAAATCGTAAAAATAGAGAGTGCTATTACGGAGTGCACTGTTATTAGAAAGTTTTAGAAAAAGATCGGCATACGTTCTTCTTCCTGCAATAAGAAATGAACCTTTGTCCTTTTTTATAGGCCCTTCAAAATTTAATCGTGATGCTATCAATCCTATACCACCACTCAAATGATATGTTTGATCGTTTCCGTCATTCATCCTTATATCTTCAACCGATGCAAGGCGGCCGCCATATTCCGCAGGCATTCCACTTTTATAAAGGGTTACATCTTTTATAGCATCTGAATTAAATACTGAGAAAAAACCGAGTAGGTGAGAAGCATTGTATACCGGCGCGTCGTCTAATAATATAAGGTTCTGGTCTGCCGCCCCACCGCGTACATAAAAGCCGCTGTTTCCATCGCCTGCAGAAATTACCCCGGGTAATAGTTGCATAGTCTTAAGCACGTCTTTTTCTCCAAAGAACACAGGTATCTTACTTATTTCTTTTACATCAAGCTGTATCATTCCAGTTTGAGTACTTGTTACATTGGC
>Ga0206879_1230_pt1 | contig 10188 bp, 9 predicted proteins | sample Alteio_BWOrgCont_5_FD_152897 | JGI IMG/M metagenome (GOLD analysis project Ga0206879, IMG submission 152897) | Enriched cells from forest soil in Barre Woods Harvard Forest LTER site, Petersham, Massachusetts, United States -... | ecosystem: Environmental > Terrestrial > Soil > Temperate forest > O... | reverse complement strand
ATCGAATGCTCTTGCTGCAATGAGAGATGGGGGAAGTGCGAATAGTAATAAAAGTGAATTCATTCGTGTATTTGCTAATTCAGACTCAAGTACTGCCGGAATGCTGGCTAATTTAAAGTGGTTTATGGGGGAAGGCGATGGTTTTTTTAAGGAAAATGGGCATGCTGGGCAATGGGGGCTTAGGCTAGCCCGCCTGCTTGTTGACAGCATGCAAATTCCTGTGGCAATATTCAATAATGGTTGTGGCGGAACTCCAGTTACTTATTATATGCGGCCGGCGAATTACAAAACCAATATCAACTCAAATTATGGCCGTTTGTATTATAGGCTGACTTACACCGGACTTCAAAATAGTGTTAGAGCTATTATCTGGAGCCAGTGAGAAACGGATGCTGGAAAAGGAACAAGCACTTCAACTTACGTAACAGAATTTGACACGTTGCAGAAATCATGGAAACAAGACTTCCCAGGGTTTGATAAAACATATATTTTTCAAACAAGAAATGGCGGAGGATACCCAATTGCTAATTTAATGGCTATAAAGGAAGCGCAACGACAATTGGCAGTAAACGACACCACCATAGAAATTATATCAACCTCGGCATTAAGGCAAGACAGTGGCGACCTGCATTTTGATTATAAAGGGGGATACGAGGAATTTGGTAATAGAGTATATAATCTTATTACGCGTGACGTTTATAAAATAAAACCAACCCGAGAAATAGACTCACCTATGATTATAGGGGCATATCTTAGTGATTCAACTACCCTGGTTGTAATAGAAAAAGCAGATTCTTTAATACAGCATGATAAAGGATTACCAATTCAAAATTATGAAATTGAAAATGCCGGGTCAGTTTCCATTGATACTATTTATTTAGTTAAAAATAAAATTGTATTTAAGCTTTCCAAATATCCGGGAAGAGGCATAACTGTATCTTATCTTGCTCAATATACCGATTCTGCTAATTGGTTAACTAACACCGGAGATATTGAAACAGTCTGTTTTTATGAACACATTGTTGCAGATTCAATACAGGGAGTAGCTACAACAGCAAACGAACTCGTTGCCTCTACAATGAAAATATATCCAAATCCTTTTCACAATCAAATTAATATTGCTTTAAACACGGTTGCAAAATACTTCGTGCAATTAGATGATATAACAGGAAGGAAGCTTGATGAAATTGAATTTACAGGCAATCAATACAAGTTATCTGCTGAAGGATTGGCAAAAGGACTATATTTCCTTCGTGTATTTGACAATGAAAGGAACCAGGTAGGAACTATAAAAATCATGTGTCAATAATAACATCAGTAGTCCGGGTGGTATTTTACCGATTCACATCTTTTGTTTAAATCCATTTCTCTCTCATTCGTAGAAAAACCGCGACAATTAGATTTGTTTGCGACTACCTTGCGATTGAAAGTAGATATGTGGGTATAATAATTGAATAATAACAGGTTACTTGGTAACGTTTAATAAAATAGAAAAGCAAATGCAACAGAACGACTTAAATTTTATCAATCATGAAAAACAAAGTTTGGTTCTGTATTGCATTGCTGGGGTTTGCTGCATGCAACAATTCTGAAAGGGAACAAAAAATAAAAGACCTGAGTTCCCAGGATTCTACTTTACTCAGGCAGGCGCTGCTAAAAGATTCTACCATTACGGCGTACATTCACACGATGAACGATATTCAGGATAACCTGGATACTATTAAAGCTAAGGAAAAGATATTGGCCATGCATGGTGAGGGTAAGAACCCTAATGCAGTGGCCGATATAAAATCATTAGGTGAGCTGATCATTAAAAACAATAAGGAGATAAACAGCCTTGCTTTTCAACTAAAGAAAATGGGTAAGAAGGATGCTGACCTTGAAGCTATGGTTGACAGACTGAACAAAGAAGTGTCTGATAAAGAAATGGATATTGCCCAATTGCAAAGAGGTTATGCATCAAAAAGCGATTCATTACAATATATAGTTCGCCAGTTCAATGATAGTATGATGGTTATAAACAGGCAAAAAAACAACATTGCTGAGATGACCGCAGAAATGCATACTGTATATTATGCCATTGGTACCCTGAAAGAGTTAAAGAAACAGGGTGTAATAACCAAGGAGGGCGGTATTGCCGGTATTGGCAGAACAGCCAAACTTAAACAAAGCTTTAATACAGGTTATTTTACCAAAGCTGATTTAACGCAATTAAAGGTGCTGCCTTTGGATGATAAATTTGTAAAGTTGGTAACTGATCATCCTAACGCTTCATATAAGGTAGAAGGAAACACTAAAGCTGACTCGCTTGTTATTACAGACCCTAATGCTTTTTGGAGCGATACTAAGTATATGGTAGTAGTGGTGAGATAGTGGAATAAGCTCAAAGAAGAATCCCCTTCACTAGTGCAGAATGAAGGGGATTCTTCTTTAATGTTTTATATCTAGTTGCAGGTAAAATAAAAAGTGCTGCCTTTTCCTTCAACCGATTCCACCCAAATTTTACCACCGTGTTTTTCCAGTATTTTTTTGCAGATTGCTAAACCTATTCCGGTACCATCATACTGGTCGCGGGTATGCAAACGTTGAAATATTACAAAAATGCGGTCAAAATATTCCTTTGATATGCCAATTCCATTGTCGGCAACAGAAATAAGCGATATGTTTCCCTGTTTCTGCACATTGATGTTGATCTCGGGTTGCTTATCGCTTCTATACTTAATTGCATTATCTATTAAATTTTGGAACAACTGTACCATCTGTGAATAATCAGCCAATACTGTTGGCAGCTTATGATTAATGACTATTCTGGCTTCATTATCACTTATAGCAGTATGCAGGTTACTTTTTACAACTGCTACAATTTCATTAAGATCGACATGTATAAATTCACTTTGATTATGCTCAATTCGCGAATAGGCCAGGAGGTCATCAATTAATACGCTCATTCTTTTTGCACCATCCACAGCAAAATCAATAAATAAATCGGCATCCCGGTCTAATTTGTTTTTGTAACGTTCCTCTAAAAGCTGCAGGTAACTTACAATACTGCGAATAGGTTCCCGCAAGTCGTGTGATACAACATGTGCAAACGAACGCGATTCTTTATTAAGATCCTCCAGTGCTTTTGTTTTTTGAAGGAGCAGGATATTGGCAGCTTCTAATTTTTCCTTCTGTAGTTCGAGTGTATAAGTACGCTCCGCTACTTTCATCTCCAGCAATGCATTTACTGCTTTAAGCTCTTCTTCTGAATTTTTTCTTGCATTCAGAGTGGTGCTTAAAAACATCATAGAAATTGAAATAACACACAGGAATACCTGAAGCGAAATAAGGGATAGGTTAGGGGAAGCCTCAATAAAAGGCCCTTTGCCCAGAAATGTGCTGTAAATAGAATAGATAGATATCAATAATATAACAAGTGACAATTGCCTCTGACTCATGCGAAATACGCACCACGTTATAATAAAAAAGATGATAAATATTTTGGCCCGGTTAAAACCCAGCGGGAGCCATTCACCAAAGATAGCACCGAGATAAACAAACAAGGCAAAAAATAGAAGGATGACTTGAATTATTGATGCGGTGTTCCACTTTCTTTTTTTTGGCTTCCACCATGCAAGTAAAGCTGGCGTAAGAATTATAATACCTGAAACATCTCCGGTCCACCAGGTAAACCAAACCGTTTTGTAGTCCTGCCAAGATATGATCTTATTTACAGAAAGCATTAGTGTACCAATAAGACTACTGGAAAGACACATTATCAGAACTATAGTAAAGAACACAGCAAAGTCTCTTGACTTACCAAGTATCTGCTCACTCTTGAAGCGTTTTATGAGGTAATATCCTATTAATGCTTCAGATGTATTACCAATGCTGATAGCAGCCGAAGTGAGCATAATAACCGGTATTGATGCTACCTGGTTGGAACTGAAAACGGTAATATTGGCTAGGAAAGCACCCAGCAATATACCAGGCCACAATTCTGGGCCAAAAATAAGAAGTGCTGTAAATGCAATTGCTGATGGAGGCCATACAGGAGATGCATTTGTATGCCCCAACTGAAGCAGCAAGCCTAGTCTTGCTGAAAAAAAATAAACGGTAGCGACAACAGTAATTTTTAACAACCGCTGCGCCCAGTGGCTTTTTACCTGTAGCATATTAGTTCACTGTCCTTTTTTACTTAAAATTAAAAATTTATAGATATTACATGATTAAGCGGCGTCGCTTGTAAACTCTTCTATCTTCAGTAATAGTTCATCATAATCAATAGGCTTTGAAATAAAATACCTTGCCCCCAGGTTATGCGCTGTGCGAATCATGCTTTCCTGATCATATGATGAAATAAATATAAAGGGAACCCCGCTGTAATAGAAATTCTTCATCATAATTAAAAATGTAAACCCTGAAAGGCAGGGCATCATTACATCGCTTATTACAAGATCTATCTTTTCATCAGAGAGAATTGTAAGCGCTTCCACAACATCAATAGTGGCAGAGACTTCATAATTCTTTTCTTTCAGTTTCTTAGATAGGGCAATAAGAGTCATTTTGTCATCATCGACCACTAAAATTCTCATGATACGCCTCCATTTATTTTTAAAATTTTAAGCGGTTAATGATGTACATAAGTAGTATTACTAGAATAATACCACCATTTATCCACCACACCTGCCTCTTATCTTTATCAGATTGTTCAGTTGATTCTATCTCATCACATATCGTGGTTATATCCTTCTGAACATCAAGCAGCCAGTTTTCTCCCTTGGCTATATAATCATACGCTCCATATTTAATAGTGTCACTTATTATCCCCGGCTTAACAATTCCGCTCAGCATTATAACCTTTGTCTCAGGGCTTGAGTGTTTAATTCTATTTAATACCTGTACACCATTCAATGAATTATTAAGTGAATAGTCAAGCACAATAATACTTGGCTGTTCATTAATACTTTTAAGGCATTCTTCACCGCAAGAAAATGTCTTTATTTCTCTTCTCTCTTCGCTAAGCAGGTGTTTTAGTGATTTGACAAACATTAAATCATCGTCAACTAGGAATATCTTTATTTTAGATGAGGGTTTCATGTTGTGAGGATATTAATATTATTTGCCCTGGTTTATTTCGTTACAAATTTTGTCTATGAGTTTTTTTAATGAAGTCAAAGCCTCAAGGTCTTTTATAACATAGGAATATGCACCAAGCCTGAGTGAATCGGAAACGCCCTGGAAAGTATCACGGCCTGAAAGCATAACAACTTTCGTTTTTGGCATTTTTCTTTTCACCTCTTTCAGAACATCAAGCCCGTTAAGCGTATTCGGCTTTTCAGGGTTAAGGTTGTAATCAAGTATTATTAAGTCCGGAGTCTGATGCATATTCTTCAAACACTCTTCTCCGCTTGAATAGCAATATATATTATGTATTGTATTCCTTTGGAGATAGAAGCCTAATGGATATAGGTATGAAACATCATCATCTACCAGGAAAATAGTAACGGCAGATGCAACAGGTTGCTCTATCTTTTTCTTCTTATATTTTACAGACGTTTCCATGGCCTCTCTTTTTTTTCGCAACTTATTACTCATTTACCATATTTCCTGGTGCAGTGGTATATGGCTCTCTTCCGGCTTAATGCTCATTACAGGTATTTTGGAATGGTTCACAATCTGCTTAGCCAAAGCCCCGAGGAAAACTCCTGAAATAGTTGATTCGTGGTCGGTCATAATTACCAGTAGATCGGCTTTTACTTTCTCAGAATATTTCATTGCTTCTGTGGCGATATTTGAACCTGTTATCAGCTTCCTGGTAAATGGCAAATCTGCATTTTTAATTACATTTTCTACCTGCTCCAGTTTAATTTCAAATTTCTTTTCATCCACTTCATCCTTACTGTCAAGCAGGCCCAGTATGTGCACCTTGGCTCCATATTGCGATGCAAGCTTGACCACATAATCAACCTTTTGACGCGAATGAGGAGAATTATCAATCGGCATTACAATGTTAGTAAAGCCTATATTCTTTGCGCGTGCCTGAATAGTAATAACAGGGCAGGGGGCAGCATTTACAGTTTTATGGGCATTGCTGCCTATAATGTATTCTTCAAACCCCTTTGCTCCATGGGTGCCCATAATTATCAGGTCAATATTGTTGTCTTTTACCGCTTCGGCTATTCCTGAAGCAGGGCGTCCGTTTCCAAGCAGTGTATCTACGTTTATTCCATATTGCTTTGATAGCTGACCTGCTAGTTTCTGCAGCTTATCCGTCATGGCTCCCTGTATTTCTTCCACATCCCTGATTAGCATTTCAGGCTCATATTCACTGTATGCATATTCAAAAGATTCCACTACGTGAAGCAAATACAAATGCGCTTTGAAGAGCCTAGCCATAAAAGTTGCATGATCAAGGGCCAATAAGCCGGTTTCTGAGAAATCGGTAGGAACGAGTATTTTTTTAATCTCAAAGGTTTTCATAGCGTCTTAATTTTTAGGGTGATTTTTATTCAATATTCTTCCTCTTATAAAGTTACCACCGTTTTAATCGTGAATTTTAAATTATAGGTAAACACCTTAAAAGAGTCGGTATACATAATATTTTGTATGGTTAATGCTTTAATAGGACATATGAAAGAACTGATATGATCATTACCATGACTCCAAAGCCAATCTTAAAGAGCAGGGTTCTCCTATTTTCAATTTTCGCTTCTTTCTGGGCCATTACATTCAATATCTTATCTGTTATCTTTCCCACATGCTCAAATGCATCATCTTCCTTGCGTATATAGTCATACACCCCTGCATCTAAGAATTTTCGCGCTACAGCATTATCAGTATTCCCAGTTATGACTATTACAGGAATATCCGGGTCGTGTTTCTGTATCTCTTTAAATGTGTCTATGCCATTTATTCCCGGCAGTCCGTAATCGAGTATCACTACATCGGGGTTCATATAAAGGTGCTTTATACAATCTTCTCCGGATTTGAATTTTGTGATGTGGGCCGTGCTTTCATTTGAAAGCACGTAGTCCATCATCAGCGAGTGCATATCATCGTCTTCCACAATAAATATGCGGCTATCATTTATCTCTTTTATATGTGCCTTATTATTATTCATGGCGAATTTTATAAGGAGCAGGGGTATTAAAAACGACTCCATTAGGAATGGCCTAAATAGTAGTAGATTACATCAACAAGCAGAATAGCAATTATGGTAATCCCCATAATGATGTTCCACTTTTCGTATAACTTATTCTCCCTGTTCGATTGCAAAGTCTTGATAGCATTCTTCATTATGTTTTGCAGCCTTACAAAAGTGCTTTCGCTTTTGGCTACATACTCATATGCCCCATTTTTAATTGAATCGAGCGCAACCTGTAACTTGTCTTGTCCCGAGAGCATTATTACCATCATATCAGTGCGCCCTTTTTTCTTCAATTCTTGCAATACTTTTAAGCCATCCATTGCATCGGGGTGCTGATCATCGTTCAGGTAATAGTCCAGAATAACAATATCGGGTTTCCCGTTTACATGCTTTAGACATTCTTCCCCGTTACTGTACATGGAGATATCAATTTCCTTATTAAACTCTGATGTGAGTGTGTTTTGAAGTGACGAAAGAAACATCTTGTCATCGTCAACTAGAAAAACAGATAATGAATCTTGTGTTTTCATGGCTTTGATGTGTTTTACCTAAAGATACGGGAGGTGGCAGGGTAGGGTTACCCAATTTCGGTGAACCCGTGTTTATAAGGGGTAGGCGATAGCAGGGGGTAGGTAGAAGAACTAGCCTAAATGTTGTATTTCTTCCCGCAATTCGCCCAGGGCCTCATTGCAAACTTCTTTAATATGGGCTATCATTCCCGGAAGCTCCTCTACATGCGTTTCTTCAGAAGCATAATCTTCCACCGTCTTTACTTCCTTTTCAATTTCCTTAAGACCAACAAACATAATGGAGGGTTTCATTTTATGTGCCACTTTGCTAAGCGCTTCCCAATTATGCTCTTCCAAGTGTTTTTCCATTCTTCCCAGCGCTTCGGGAGTTTGCTCTATGAACAGCGTCAGCATTTGAGCTATAAACTCGTTACTGCCATTAGATAGCTTCCTTAGATAAGTAAGGTCAATGTGTTTATGATTGCCATTGCTCATAACCTTTGATTTTGGCTGAGATTCTAAATTAGTAAGAATATTGTTGTCACCGCCTTTTAATACGGTAACTATTTTAATGTATAGTTTTTGAGGATTGAATGGCTTAGATATATATCCATCCATTCCTGCTTTATAACATTTCTCTTCTTCGCCTGAAATGGCATGAGCCGTCATGGCTATTATAGGTATAGTTGATTTAGGTGGTTGCAGCTTGTTCCTGATGTAACGTGTGGCTTCATAGCCATCCATTTCCGGTAATTGTATATCCATCAGTATAACATCGAAATCCTGCTTTTCTGCCTTCTCAGTAGCTATAAGGCCATTTTCTGCCACTTCAACATTCCAGCCCCAGTCACTCAATACTTTTTTTGCCAAAAGCTGGTTTAAGGTATTGTCTTCTACAAGGAGTACTCTAAGGTCTTTAAACTCCCTTTCTTTACTTGCATCCTGAACTGGTTTTTTACTGACCGCAGTAGTAAAGCTTTTTCTGTAAACTATGGTAAAAGTAAATACCGAGCCTTTTCCCATTTCGCTTTGAACACTTATATCTCCTCCCTGCAGTTCTATCAGTTGTTTTACTATTGCCAGGCCAAGGCCCGTTCCTCCATATTTACGCGTTGTATCATATGCAGCTTGTGTGAATGCTTCAAAAATGGTAGGCAGCTTGTCTTGTGGAATACCAATTCCGGTATCAGATACAGAGAACCGAACATTTACTATATCAGCATTATCAGATATTAAATCTACTGTTATTTTAACTCCCCCTTTCTGGGTAAACTTAATTGCATTTCCTACCAGGTTAAGCAATATTTGGTTCAATCGTGTGGGATCACCTATTAGCCTATCAGGTATCCGCTTGTCTATTGACTTAGATAAGCTGATATTTTTTTCGACTGATTTTGGAAGCATTAACTCAATAAGAGTGGATAACACTTCAGACACACTGAATTCGATATGTTCCAGTGGAATCTTGCCTGACTGTATCTTGGAGAAATCAAGTATATCGTTAATAATTACAATCAGGTTCTCACCGGAAGTTTTTATGGCATCAGTATATTGCTTCTGTTCAGTTGTGAGTTGAGTCTTTAGAATTAATTCAGTGAAGCCCACAATGGCATTCATAGGGGTACGTATCTCATGGCTCATGTTGGCAAGAAACTGCTCCTTCACACGCATTGATTCTTCCAATTCCTTTTTTGCTTTCATCAATTCACTAAGGGCCTTATTGCCTTTCATAAGAGAATGCTCTGCAATCTTATTTGCACGCACAAGGTCTTCTTCCATCTCTTTCCTCTCACTAATATCCGAATCAATGGCAATGATACGTTTCACTTCTCCGTTATCACCCAACACGGGTGTAAGCGTAGTAATGGTCCAATATTCATTGCCATTTTTTGAAAAATTCTTACTTTCGTAAGTAATAGGTTCTTTCTTTTCTATTACCTTTTTATAATAGTTAGTACTTTCAGAAATACCTGTGTCCTTGCCATGTCTGAGTAATTCTCCGTGGCTGTTCTGCACTTCCTCAAGTGTGTACCCGGTAAGGGTTGTAAATCCTTCATTTACCCATTCTATTCTACCATGCTCATCGGTTATAACAACCGAATTATAAGACTTTGTTGCGGCAGTAGAAAGCTTTTCCATTTCCTCTTCCTGAATCCGCTCAGTAATATCCTGCCCTGTCCCAATTAATTTAATTACTTCTCCCTTTTCATCGGTTATAGCTTCTCCGCGGCAATACAATACCCTAATACTTTCATCTTTACGTACAATACGGTAAGTGAATGTTCTAGGCCTGCATGTATTTATAATTTCTTCCAGTACTTTAATTACGGACTCTTTATCATCAGGGTGAATAAATGATGACAAGGTGTTTTCATTCAACTCCTGGCTTTGCGGTTCTATTCCATGAATACGGAAAAGCGCATCAGACCATGTAACGCTTCTTGCATTAAGGTCAGCTTCCCAGCTTCCCATATGGGCCAGCTTTTGTGCTTCTGCCAGCTTTTGTTTTTCATTAAATAGGGCCTTGGTTTTCTCTGCCAGCGACTG
>Ga0206879_1229_pt1 | contig 10240 bp, 8 predicted proteins | sample Alteio_BWOrgCont_5_FD_152897 | JGI IMG/M metagenome (GOLD analysis project Ga0206879, IMG submission 152897) | Enriched cells from forest soil in Barre Woods Harvard Forest LTER site, Petersham, Massachusetts, United States -... | ecosystem: Environmental > Terrestrial > Soil > Temperate forest > O... | reverse complement strand
CGGTTAACATAACCAATTCCAAGATACGATCTATAGGTTTGTGGTTTGATAAACCTGCAGATTCGGTTACCGTGTCGGGTATAACGGATAACGCTAGCTATTCATCTTTTACCGCTCCTCTATCCGACCGCACACTCACCTTTAGCAATTGCAGTGTACAAACCTGGAGCTTTTATGTTTTCCATAAGTCTATCATTAACGTAACGGGGTGCATTGCCGGAGAAATTGGCACAGAAAACTCAGCTAAGATGTATGGTAACAATTACCTGGTGGATGGTTCAGGCGGATACCATTGGGCATCGGACACTTCTGTTATATATGCCGGCGCAGCAACCGTGTATAGCTATGTGCGCAGCGAAAAGAGCGGCATTTTTGTTTTAGCTTATGGTAATGTAGGTGGTTCGGGTGGTGCTTATGCTATCGACAACTCATTGCTTGTGGTGGTGCAAAGCCTGCTACCCTACGACCCCACGGTTACACCAGGCAGTACAGCAGAACTGAATAATATAAACCAGCCGGGCGCTTTGTTTGCCGATTCCATTGCACCTATTAATGGATCGGCCTGGATACATAACGGGGCCACAAGTAATTGGATGAAGTTTAGCAACTGGCAGCTATTTTACCATTCTACCGACAGCACAAACTGGATACCTATAACCGGGCTTGAAACTACTGAGGTAAGCAACAACCTGCTTGCCAACTGGAACACCCATTCGCTTGCAGCCGGCACATACGACCTTGACCTTAGGATCACCGACACCTGGAACAATAAACTTGATGCAGAAATGCCGGTTACCCTGCTGCCACTTGTGCTGGGTATTAACCAACTATCTATATTCTCTGCTATTTCTATTTACCCCATACCCACCGACAACCAACTCAACGTAAGCTTTGCATCACCTGATCATGAAAATGTACAAGTGGACATATGTAACCTGATAGGCCAAAAAATTATTAGCCGATCCTTTACTATTAATGAAGGAGATAATCTTATCAACATCAATACTTCGGGCCTAAGTGCCGGAGCCTATTTGTGCCGCCTCATTTCTGCCAGGGGAGTTACAGAAAGATTGATTGATGTAAGGTAAAATAGATTTACCCCTATACTACTTAGCAGGAACCACCGCCACCGTTAGCCTGCTAATGCAGATCAACTCCTCTGCTTCATTCTTTATCTCTATACTCCACACCTGCGTGCTGCGACCAGTATGTATAGGTGTAGCACGGCCAGTCACTCTTCCGGTGCGCACAGCCTTAATATGGTTAGCATTTATATCCAGGCCAAAACATTGAAACTTATCTGTATCTACGGTAAGCATAGCACCCATGCTACCTAATGTCTCTGCCAGCACTACCGATGCCCCGCCATGCATCACTCCGTATACCTGGTGGGTGCGTTTATCTACCGGCATAGTAGCTTCTATATAATCTTCGGTAAGGTTAGTGATCTTAATATCCAGAACCTCCATAATGGTATTGTGCGCTCCTTTGTTCAGTACTTCCAGGGGGACTATCTTTAATTTTGCTTTCATAGTACAAAGCTAATGAAATAGGGAATGTCTCTATTCCTCTGCTACCTAATATCTAAATACTCAGACAACAGATAAGTGCAATAACAATTATCAATATTACAATCACTATAACCCAAACACTATTCCTATTAAATCTTATCCTCGGTAAATACATATTGCTTCGTATTGGTTAGTTATACATATATACAGGCATACAAGCCTTTAGTTCCTCAAGCTCGACGAATGGAAGTGAACAGGCGACGATAGGTAGGTGATAAACGCATAGGAAGGGCAATTAAATAACTATCGGTATAAACGATTACTTATTGCAGGTTTATACCACCTACATTTGTAATATAACCCGACTGAACCTGGATACTGCTAAGCACCTGTGTTGAATAAGGAGCTGGTGGTATTATAATTAGTTTATAACTGCCTGTTGGAAGAACACTGATCAGAAAATTACCGGTTGTACCGCTTGAATAAGTACTGGTAGAATCTGAACTAACAGATACCGCAATCACTGCCGATACCTGTCCCACAGGCAGTATAATACCTTTTATTCCTCCATTATCGGGAGCCATAACAGCCCTTATCACTGGTTTTAATATATAGCTTCCGTTACCGGTTTGCACTACAGACATACCGGCATCAAAATCGAGCGTAAGATTATATGTGCTGCCTGCAACCAAAGTTTGGTTTACATTTAACTTCAGACCGCTCTGCTCTGCACTCGGGGTTTGCAAAGGATAAATCGTTCCATTAGCCATTACAGTATTGCCATCACCCAATGTAAGCCGTACCTGCGTTACAGCACCTGCAGGTACCGATCCGCTGGCAAGCAAAGTATCTTTACCATTGGTAAGGGTAAGCAAATTATATATTCCGGGATGAATAGTTAAAGCCATCCAACCCGATACCGAAGAGTTGACCTCGGCATTTATAATATTAACATTCACTTGTTGGTAGCTTCCCGGTGCATCCGTCATGTACATATTGTACTGACTATTGCCACCGGAAGATGCGGGTGAAGGGGTATCTTTTTTACATCCTGCAAAAACTAAGCTACTCAAAGCCACCGTTATGCAACCTATACGTATCATGTTCGTCTTCATGACTCATAAATTTTAAAGGTTAATATTCCGGTGTACTTTGAATAGCACTAACTACATTACCAACAATTCAAAAACAAATCTAGTGTGGTATACAGAGCTTATATTCCCCTTTTCGACTAACAATAAAAAATTATGGGTGAAGGATAGGAATAGTGGTTTGGTGAGGAATTATAACTTTTATTCTTAGTTCTTCGCCATTAACTATTCACTCCATTAAGGTTATTCGGTATAAACATCTGGTTGCCCTCGGGTACATCAACCTCCCCTAGCCCAATTGCTTTACGCTTTTCATTAAGCGTCATCCACCAGGCCTGTGCTAAGGAGTTAATGCGGGTTTCTTCGTCTTCGCGTATCTCGCTAAAGTGATGTTTGTCTATCTCTAAGCAGTAGCGATGGTTATCTAACTTTTCAAATTCAGGGAGCAAGTCACGGTTAAGGCTATCAATAAAGAGGTGCAACTCAGGCAACACGCAATTAGTGATGAGTGCCTTACGGGCTTCCTGCATATTACTATAGGTCCTGTTATCGGGGTCGTTCAGCAACTGAGAGCTAACCCCATACACATTGCATATATCGCGCATGCTTGCTTTCTGGCCTTCCCATAATCCCAGGTCCTCTGCTTTGGCACCTGTTGTTATCCAACTCATCTTGCCACCTGTAATCAGTATCTTACCATAGTTAGCAGGGCCACCATATTTCTCTTCGTACTTCTTTTGCAGCGTATCTAATTGGGTTTGGTCGTACTGTACATTGTCATCTGTAATGGTTAGTATACCTGTAGGTCCCAAATTCTTAATCAGCTTCATACTGGCTTCGTATGCATCATTACTCTGTGCCACCACCTTGCGTGCTGCTGCCAATGGCGATACTCCGCGCACGGTACCATCAGGATTCCAGTATTTGGTAAAGACGATATCATCAGGCAATATCTGTTCCTGGTAGCGCCCATTAACATAGTTAAAGCTTTTAGGCAGGCCCGTGCTTTCGTCCAGCGATATGCTTACAAACTGCGGAGGCACCGTAATAAGCTGCACTACCCTACCCGCATTCTGTCCAGCCTGCACACGCACCTTGGGTATAAAGCACTCACCTGTCAGCAGCTTGTAGCCAAACACATTCTCAATAAACTCCGCTCTGCCCTGGTATGGGTTAGGTCTGTGTAGCAAATCAAGGATAGGATGCTGCTTCAACTCTATCTTGTTATTTGCATCTGTTATATCAAACAGCTTGTAATGAGCCTTGGCTGCAGTACGCGCTATCATCTCTATTACGGCATATACATTGGGGTTGCGCCTGTAGCCATCCCTTATATACGATCTTGGATCGTCGCCAATGTTATATATGGCACCTTCTTGCACATAGGCATAGCTTATGCTTGCGCCCTTGGTTACCATGTTGTTGCTGCCCAGTTTTACTGAGCGGCCTAAATTGTTTCTCGTTACTATTTTCATTTAGTTAATTTAGTTGTAAGTGATCAGTTGTCAGAAGCCAGGACTATGCTCATATGATGCGACCCTGAAACAAGTTCAGGGTGACAGCCTAACGATTGTTACTAGTCATGCTGAACCCGTTTCAGCATCGCATCCATACGTGTGATTCTTCCTATTGCATTATCAAATCATCAAATGAACGAATCATCAAATTATTTCTCGTTAGTAATTTTTTTCACCGTTTCATCATACTCCTGCTTGGTACGGAACATGATGCATAATTTGTGATGAGTTGCAAAGTTTATATGCATATACAGCAAACCCGTTTTAGGGTCTTCCGTATTGTGTATATATACTATGTCCGAGGCATTGAGGAAGTCGATGTGGGTATTAAGTATATACTTTCTACCTACTAAACTCTTTAAAAGCAAGACAAAAAAAATTACACTCTGTTTTATTGTTTTCATGGTTTTAAGATTTAACTTTGTATCGTTTTCATGGGATTGTTTAATTGTGGTTTAGGCCGGATTTGCGAGAGCTCTTTCGGCCTTTTGCTTTTTATTTACATAGAACCCTGATGACGCTGATTGCTTATGATCTTTCCTGATTCATGATTCTATCCTTCACCACAGATGGCACAGATTCCCGCAGATTATTAATTACTAATTGTTAATTATTAATTATCTAAGCAAACACTAACTTCTTCTGCTTAGGGTACGAATAAAAATAACGTATCGCATCAATGGCATGATCGAACTCTTTGATTGGCTTACGTACAAAAGCCCCATCCTTATTGGTATCCCACATATATTGGCGCAACTCTTTAATTAAATTAAGACTACTCGCTGTGACATTCAGCTTACGATCGAGTAATAGATTAATACCATGCAGCAGACTATCATTCCCCTTGGCTGCAGGCTTTAGTCCCACCCACCCTTTGCGGAACAAGTAATCGATTGTCTTGGGTTCTGCACTATCGGCTACAGCCAATGCATTCATATCTATATGCTTTTGCACGAACTCTAACAGCTCGTCGTTTTGTATACCACTACGGTAAAGCAGTTCGTGTAGGTACAAGTCACCTTCGTATTCATTTACTTGCACAATAGCGGTAGGAGAATGTGTAAAACCGAAGTCTATGCCGTAGCCCAAAAGAGTACCAGGAAGTTGAGATGGGAGTTGAGAGTGGAAAGTTGAGAATTGAGAATTACTTTCTTCCAGCAAACCATCCTTTTGTTCCATTTTCAACTTTCCACTTTCAATTTTCAATTCCTCATTACCCACTTTCAATTCTCCATTCTCAACTCTCAATTCAGTACATATCGCCCAATTCGTAAACACCTGCCCTTCGCTCATGCCTATTTCGCCTTCACCGTATACCTTCCACCAATTGGTGTTTTGCCGACGGCGTTCTATGTTGCGCTTTTCTTCGGGGCCGAGTTGTTGGTTATCCACATAGGTAGATTTAACAAATAGATGATCTGCTGCTGTGAGTGAGGGTATAAGCTTGTCGTGTACCCAAAAGCGGCATACCGGATTGTAGTCGAGTATGGTTTGGTGGCGTGTGCGTACGTCCAGTTGCTGAAAGGATTCATAGTCTACATTATTACATTCGTTAATGAATAAAATATCTCTGCGCGCTCCCCGTAGCTTGGCTTCTGCATCGGCAGAGAAAAACTCGATAAGGCTGGAACCTATGGTAAACGTGTGTTCTGTTTTGTTTTCGGTAAATTCATATTGCCATTCTTCTGCCTGCAAAATGTTTTTAAAATCACGAAGTGCTCCGCGTTTTAGGTGAGGCAGGGTTTCAGCAACCACAGAAATAACTGAACCCTTGTGCTTAAGTGCATAGAGCAACAGGTATTGCAAGGTAGAGTACGTTTTACCCGAGCCGGTGCCACCCTGGTGTATTATGTACCTGGTGTGTGTTGCGTTTGCGCTTATTAATCTTTCGTTGAATTCCATTTTTTATTTTTACTTGTTCTACTTTTATATTATTTGGGCGTGCCCCTTCGGGTCGGGTCACCGACTTTACAGTCGGGATGCTGACCAAAGCGTCAGCACTTTCTGGCACTCTCCGCATACCAAACGCGATTAATTTCAAATCAGGCGAATTATTTCTTCTGCATTGGGGTTGGTTGAATGCAGGAAGAGGCTCCTTGCATCTTTGCCGGCAATACTCTTCTCGTTTCTGTATTTACCATACCCCCTCACTTGCCCTTTGGTCATTAGTAAAAAACTGATAGCCCTCCAGTCCATCTCTTTTACAAAAGCCAGGAGGCGGGCTTCGGCATAGTCGAGCATGGCAGCATCCAGGGTCTCTACTTGCTTTTTGTAATGCGGGTCGGTCTCCATCCAGTGGTAATGTTGCTCACGTGTAATACCCGTTTGTTTTGCCGCGTAGCTGACCAGCCCGAGCCTTCGTTCTAAATTCTTCAACATGGTTTTCTTTACTTCAGAAACCTCATCGTCTGCCATGGTTTGTGCAGTTTGACGCGAAAATATTTCATATTGAATAAAAACGGGTTTCTTCTTTTCCTTGCCTTCGGTGGTAGCCATCGTGAGAAATTTTATGCAAATATATAAACATTTTATTAATCAGTTAATATTTTAATTAAATTAATTTTAACAATGCGAAAATACAGTACACATGACCGGCTATACTGTAAGTGGTGATTTAGTATAACTTTGTTTGTACGAACCCTTTGGCTGGTATGGCAAAAGAATTACGCAAACACTTTTTAAAAACAATAACAGGCCTGCTCCTGCTCTCTTTGTTTGCATCCTGTGTCTCGGGTCCGGGATTTCACAAACGTAAATACACCAAGGGCGTTTATGTCGACAGGCTGGGCTCTGTAAAAAAGCCACCAAGCCAGCGCACCTATTATCCCGTTGAGCAGTATACACCGTCGGAGCAGGTTACTCCCACAGAACAGCATACTCCGCAACAACCTGTCAAGCCTGTCATTCTCCCAGATACCTCCAATGATGATCAGGGCGGAGGCATAGTGATGATAAACTACCAGGCACCCCTTGTGCATCGCATACCGCCGCCCGTGATACACAAGGACACCAACACAAACAGACCCAAGCCAGCACCCGATACAGCAATAAACAACCTGAAGAGCAATATCAAATCGCCGCCTGCCGATACCACCGCACGCAATACCATTGCTTACGATAATAGCAACAGGACATCCAACAATTCGCCTCATAAACACAAAAAGGGATATTTGGGCATACTCGGATTTATACTGGTTATGTCATCTATCTTTACAGGGCTAACAGCTTTCTTTAACGGCCTGGAATTTACGGCGGCTATTATTACAGCATTGCCATGGTTAACATATTTTGCCGTGGCACTTATACTCCTGGCAACAGGCATGATACTCTGCGGCATGTCAGTACACAGACAGGAACCTGTAATGGCTTTTGGCTATGCCGGGCTCATCATCGGGGGACTATGGATACTCTTCATCGTTGGGGGCTACCTGATCGACTAAGCCCAAGTTTTACCATTTTGCAAAAAATCAATTAAAAAAAGAAAGAAAAAGGTTTCTTCTTCTTCCTTCCCCCCTCTCATACTCTCCCCTCTTCTATTATTATTATCTAAAAAGAAAAAAATTCCATTTCCCATATGAAAAACATATGAAATAAATTTTCATATGATTTTCATATGATACTCTTTATAAGTAAGTGTAATGTAATTGTGAAATACTTATCGTATAAATACTTTTTTATTGGCTATATTTCTAAAATACCTGTTTAGATTAGGTAAGTTCCGCGGAGTTGCATTATTCTTAGATGTTTTATAACCCTTGGCATATCAATTTTTTATAATTTAGCTCCGATACAACACAACTAACACTTCTACTTTATTATGAAATTTTTATTGTCCGTACTTCTGGGCTTCACTCTTTTTACTTTCAAAACCGATGCCCAGGATACTGTTTTTATGCGATCGGGCAGAAGGCTACAATGCAGGATTACTGAAGTAGGCACCACCTATATTAAGTATCAAAACTGGAATGAGATAATGGACCCTAACTATGTAATACAAAGATCGGATATTGCGTGGATAAAATTCGAAAGTGGCAACGTAGAGATATATGCAAAAAGTATGTATGATAAATACGTGAAGGCACGTGAAAAAAGGGCCAAAGCAAACCAAATAAAAACAACGCCGGTACAAGATAATACGCCAACAGTAACCACCCCTCCCAAAAAGATAGATACTGTTCCTCCTCGCAAACCGCAACAGATCGATACTACTCTTCGTTTTGACCTCGGATTAGTATTTCCCGCTTTGGCACCAGGCAATATTGGTCTTGGATTTGGTTTAAGTTTAGCTCTCAAGCTTATGGTGGCTCCCAATATATATGTTGGAATTCGCCAGGAATTCATTAGTTTTTCCGGAGGAGGAGATAGTGTATATAGCAATATCGGCTATCTTTCAAACACTTCTATCCAGCTGGAATATTATTTTAAAGATTGGAAAAAACTACGTCCTTATGCCGGAATTGGATTAAACTTCTGTGAAACCGGTTTATTAAAGTCTCCACATAACCAAGATTCAACAATGATTTCTCTGCATACAACTGAAGCTAATCCGCAATCATATTCAAGCCTCGGTCTTTCTCCTACGGTAGGTTTCGATATTAACCGGTTCAATTTTTCAATGACTTATACCATTTTAGGCAGACGCACCATTACGTTTACAGAATATGGTAACTCACCTGCTGGTTATCGCTATTCTCAGGGCAGCCGAATAGCCACCACGTATGGTTTTTATGGCACCAGTTTTATTGAGCTACGGGCAGCAATAATGTTCGGTGGTAAGTGCAAACCCAGAACATAAAACTGATCTTAACAGCCCTGTAGCATCCATTCCAAAATCAAACTTCTATCCTGCTTATCTTTCAATAATCAGTTTACCCCTATTCATAATTTGGCCTTCAGCTGACTTAACCAGATAAAAGTATACTCCGGCAGGTTCCAAGTTCAAATCAATTGAGAATTGAGAATCTAAAATTACATTAGAGTATACTTGTTGTCCTAAAGTATTATAGATTTCAACTTTATTCCTAATTCCTAATTTAAGATTCCTGATTTGGATTGTAAATACTCCGTTACTCGGATTAGGGAATAACCTAACATTACAGGTTTCGGGTTGCAGGTTGTTTATTCCACTAGGCAGATTTGGAACGCTATCCCGGAAGCTAAATACAGTTCCATAGGAATTAGCCCCACCAATATATGTCAATCCATACATGGTATTACTTAAAAATCTTAAGTCGCCCTGGGGAAAATAACCAGTTTTATGATCGAAACTGAACAAGGTTTTATAATTATTTCCATTCGTATCTACTGAGAAAATGGTGCCACTATCATTTGTCCCACCCCTGACTGTCATACCGTAAAGCATGCTATTCGAAAACACCAATGAACCATTAGGATTTTGGCCTGTTGACTTATTCATATCCAGAAGGTCTTTGTATCCTGTACCGCTGGTATCTATCGAAAATATGCAGCCGCTATCATGTACACCACCCATATAGGTCATGCCGTACATTTTTTTCCCTAAAAGCATCAGGGAACCGCGTGGGTATTTGCCATTGGCACCATTAAAATCGAGTAGCTTTTTGTAATTTGTACCGCCTGTATCTACTGAAAAAATGCAACCAAAAGCATTTGCACCGCCTACATATGCCATCCCATATAAATTACTTCCTATAAGTGTTAAGTTTCCATAGGGATACTGACCGTTAGTAACATTAAAATCAATTAACTTTTTATATCCCGCACCATCCGTATCTACCGAAAATGCACAACCCTTATAATATGCGCCTCCCGCGGAGGTCATGCCATACAACTTGTTACCCGAGAGAGTCAATGAGCCAATAGGGTATTCTCCGGTTAAGCCGTTAAAGTCATAAATATCTCTGTATCCTTTACCATCTGTATCTATCGAAAAAACATAGCCACTATCATGTACTCCGCCAAAATATGCCATACCATAAAATACCTTACCTGCCAATACCAGGTTGTTTGTCATTGCCCCACCAAGAGAGAGGCTGTAATCAAGCACATCTGCGTATCCTGTGCCATCAGTATCTACAGAAAAGATATTGCCATACCCGTTAACTCCACCCTGGTAGGTGGTGCCAAACATCTTGCCGCCCAA
>Ga0206879_1228_pt1 | contig 10358 bp, 9 predicted proteins | sample Alteio_BWOrgCont_5_FD_152897 | JGI IMG/M metagenome (GOLD analysis project Ga0206879, IMG submission 152897) | Enriched cells from forest soil in Barre Woods Harvard Forest LTER site, Petersham, Massachusetts, United States -... | ecosystem: Environmental > Terrestrial > Soil > Temperate forest > O... | reverse complement strand
CGCAGTAAGTCTGGAACAGGCCAGGGCCGAAGTAACAAGAACGGAGCGGGTATTGAAAATTAACGGAAACAACACCCAGGGTGAATATATTATCAAGGCACCGATCAGCGGTTTTATTGTTCAAAAATTTGTCACCAACAATCAGGCGATACGTTCGGATAACGGGAACGCACTTTTCACTATTTCTGATCTGAAAAACGTGTGGGTGTGGGCGAATGTCTACGAATCAAATGTCAGCAATATTCACATGGGCGACAACATTGATGTAACCACCCTTTCCTATCCTGGCCGGGTTTTCAGAGGAAAGGTTGACAAAATAATGGAAATGCTGGACCCCACCAGCAAAGCGATGAAGGTCAGAATTTCCATCGACAATGAAAATTTCGATTTAAAACCTCAGATGTTCGCCAGTGTAATCGTTACAAATACCCAGAACAAGCAGGCTTTGTATATTCCCACCTCCAGTTTAATATTTGACCACAGTCAATATTATGTATTGCTGTACAAAGGAAATGGAAAGGCCGAAATTACACCCGTACAAAAACTGAACACACTTGGGTTGCAAACCTATTTAACTGCCGGAGTAAAAGCCGGAGACCGGGTTATTGCATCCAACACCCTTCAGATATACGGAGAACTGAACAACTAAAACACGCTTGATTAGTTAAGATGATAAAATTTTTAAGAAATACAATTGGCTTCTCGCTGAAAAACAAATATTTCATCTTGTTTGCAGCCGGCGCATTGGTTGTTACAGGTATAATCACCTTTATCCAGATGCCTATTGAGGCTTTTCCGGATGTAACCAATACCGAAATTGATATTATAACCCAATGGCCCGGACGCAGCGCTGAGGAGGTGGAAAAATTCGTAACGATTCCGATTGAAATCGCATTAAATCCGGTGCAGCAGAAAATCAGCCTGCGTTCCACTACCATATTCGGATTGTCCTATGTCAAGTTGATTTTTGACGACGATGTTATTGACAAGGATGCTCGGCAGCAGGTTATGAATCTGCTGCCCAACGCAAACATTCCCAATAACGTTCAGCCTTCGGTTCAGCCTCCGACCGGGCCCACCGGAGAAATCTACCGGTATACACTGAAAAGTACGTTCAGGGATGTGAGGGAATTGAAAACCATGCAGGACTGGGTGATCGACCGCCAGCTCAGAAGCGTGCAGGGCCTGGGCGACATCAATAGCTTCGGCGGAAAAACAAAAACCTTTGAAATAAAAGTGGACCCCGGGAAATTGGCAAATCTGGGACTAACCCCGCTGGACATTTTTACTGCAGTTCAAAAAACAAACATTAATGTAGGGGGAGATATGATCATTCAGGGTGATCAGGCCTTTGTGGTTAGAGGAATTGGTTTACTGAACGATATTGAAGAAATTAAAAATATAATTATAGAGAATAACAATGGAGTTCCGTTGCTGGTGAAGGATATTGCAACCGTTGAAATATCCAACATGCCCCGCCTGGGTTGGGTCGCTAAAAGTCAAAGAATCCAGGACAAAGACAATAAAAGCATCGTAACAGATGAGCCGGATGTAGTGGAAGCCATTTTGGTGATGCGAAAGGGTGAAAACCCCTCTGAGGTTGTAAAAGCGATTGAAGAAAAAGTAAAGTACCTCAATGAATATGTTCTGCCGGCCGATACGAAGATCATTCCTTATTATGACCGCTCTGATCTCATTGAATTTGCAACACACACCGTATTGCACAATCTGACCGAAGGAATTCTTCTGGTCACCTTGCTGGTCTCACTCTTTATGTTCAATTGGAGAACCACCCTGATTGTAGCGGTAATTATACCCCTGGCGCTTCTGTTTGCTTTTATCTGCCTTCACCTTATGCACATGAGCGCTAATCTTCTGTCCCTTGGAGCGGTTGATTTTGGAATAATAATCGATGGCGCCGTGGTTATGGTCGAGGGAATGTTTGTCATTCTTGATCATCAAGCTCATTCCCTGGGAATGGAACGGTTTAACAAAAAAATAAAACTGGGTCTGATTAAAAAAAACGGAGCTATGCTGGGGAAGGCGATATTTTTCGCCAAAATAATAATTATCACGGGCCTGCTCCCCATTTTTGCTTTTCAAAAAGTAGAAGGAAAAATGTTTTCTCCATTGGCCTATACCCTCGGATTTGCACTGCTGGGAGCGTTGATTACAACCCTTACACTCGTGCCTGTATTGATCAGCATCCTGCTTAGAAAAAATGTCCACGAGAAGCACAACCCCTTTGTTCATCATTTTACCGGATTTATGCTCCTGGGGTTTGAAAAGGCCCACAAAAACAGAAACAAAGTAATGATCATTGCATTTGCTGCAATGTTTGCCGGTATATTTTCCTTTAAGTACCTGGGCTCAGAGTTTTTGCCACAGTTAAACGAAGGTAGCATCTGGCTCAGGGTTCAAACAGACTACAGCATGTCGCTTGAAAAATCAGTTGAGATATCCAAACAGGCCAGAGTCCTGGTTATGGAATTTCCACAGGTTCAGTATTGTGTTACACAAACAGGACGACCCGATGACGGCACGGATGTGGCAGGTTTTTACAACAATGAGTTTGACATCCTGATGTACCCTGAGGCGGACTGGAAACCTAAAATCACAAAAGAGGAATTGATTGATCAGATGAATGAGAGGCTTTCTAAAATTCCGGGTGTCAACCTGAATTTTTCCCAACCCATTATGGACAACGTCGAAGAGGCTGTTTCGGGAGTCAAAGGAAGCATCTGCGTTAAAGTTTACGGTGACTCTCTGGATTATATGGAGCGCAAAATAAACGACGTCTTCAAAATTTTAAAAACCATAAATGGAATTGAAGATTTGGGTGTAATTCACAACATTGGTCAGCCCGAATTCGACATCAATCTGGATCAGCAAAAAATGGGACTCTACGGCGTGGCTACGGCAGATGCAAATGCGGTTGTAAGTATGGCGATCGGAGGTCTTGGCCCTGGAGGTGTTGCCGCAAGCACACTTTACGAAGGCATCAAAACGTTTGATATCCGCATTCGTCTGCCGCAGGAATTCAGACGAACGCCCGGACAAATCGGAGAATTGCTCGTTCCTACTCAAAACGGCAGCAGAATTCCGATCAAAGAAATTGCCACGATAACTCAGAAAACAGGTTCCTGTCTTATCTTCAGGGATGACAACCAGCGGTATTCAGCTCTTAAATTTTCTGTAAGAGGGCGTGATATGGGAAGTACCATAGCCGAGGCCCAGCAAAAAGTAGACGCCAGAGTCCGGCTGAAAAGAGGTTATCACATGGCTTTTCAGGGAGATTTTGAAAATCAGCAAAGAGCTCAAAAGCGACTGGCAATGGTAGTTCCCATTAGCCTTGCCCTTATATTTTTACTTTTATTCAGCATGTTTGGCAATTTCAAAGACGCGCTTCTTGTGTTTACCAATGTACCTTTTGCAATAGCAGGCGGTATGCTCGCTTTGCACATTACAGGAACAAACTTCAGCATTTCGGCAGGTATCGGCTTCATCGCACTTTTTGGAATCTGCATTCAGGACGGCGTGCTTCTGATCACCATGTTTAAACAAAACCTGGACAACATAAAAGGCGGTCATGACAACAACTCCTTATTCACCGCAATTAAACTGGGGGTGAATTCAAGAATCCGGCCGGTTATGATGACCGCTTTAATGGCGGCCATCGGCTTATTACCAGCAGCCATTTCTCACGGAATTGGTTCTGAAAGTTCAAGACCGCTTGCCCGCGTTGTAATAGGTGGTATTCTATGTGCAATGATCTTTTCGCTTTGGGTTTTCCCCCTGGTATTCGAATGGTCGTATAAACAGAAAATACGTAAATCCCAGAACTCCTGATTCAGGGATCTTTTTTGGTTGATTGAAAAGAATCACTAAATTGAGGCCCATGAAACAAACAAAAATTCTGCTCATTGAAGACGAACCCAATGTTTCCTCCTTTATAAAACAGGGACTGGAGGAACAAGACTTTAGCGTAGACGCTGCCTTTGACGGCAAGATGGGACTGAGTCTGTTTTCAAAAAACCAATACGATCTGATATTACTCGATGTTATGTTGCCTCACATCAGCGGACTCGAAGTTTGTAAGGAAATCCGCACCAGCGATACCAGCACCCCCATCCTCATGCTGACAGCTTTATCCTCCTCCTCTGATATCGTTTCTGGCCTGGATACAGGTGCTGATGATTACCTGGTCAAACCTTTTAAATTTCAGGAATTACTTGCCCGGATAAGGGCTATGGGAAGGCGAAAGCAAATCGGGACCGGAGTCCTTTACAAAATTGCCGACCTTGAACTGGATGTAAATACAAAAGGTGTAAAACGAAACAGCAAAACCATTAAGCTGACGCCAAAAGAGTATTACTTACTCAATTATTTGTTCAGAAATAAAGGGGTTTTGGTCTCCAGAGCTGAAATCGCCGCAAATATCTGGGAGGAATCATTCGAGAAAGGATCGAACATTATCGATGTTTACATCAATTACCTGAGAAATAAAATAGACAAGGGTTTTGAGAAAAAACTTATTCATACCGTAATGGGAATGGGATACATTCTCAAAGAAGAAACAGGAAGCTGACCGGCATAATGAATATCCGAAGAAAAATCACCTCGATTTACACTCTGATAGTCGGATCCATCCTGCTCTTCTCGGGTTTTTACATTTATTCGCTTTCAAAAAATTATTCGCAGCAACTGTTTTACACAAGGTTGAAAGAGCGCGCGTTTGTAACGGCCAACATTTATTTTGAAAAAGACGAACTGATTCCCAAACTATACGAGAACATTCAGAAAGAATTTCTTCATTCCCTGGATAAGGAGGACATTCAGATTTACGACCTCAACAACGCTTTGGTCACTCCCGAAGATCTGTCCGTTTCCCGAATCCCTGAGCCTATTATTGAAAAAATCAGAAAAGACAAATACGGCGAATTCCGGGACGGAGATCGTCAGTCGGTAGGAATCTATTACGAAGACAACCAGGGAAACTTTGTAATTGTCACTTCAGCTATCGACGCCATGGGCATTGAAAAAATAAATCATCTGAAAAAGGTACTGATCATAAATTTTTTCCTGACTATAGGAATTGTTATCGTGACAGGGCGACTGATCGCCAACCAGCTTCTAAACCCAGTAAAGGAAATGATAGACAAAGTCAACGAAATCAGAGCCAGTAATCTGCATTTGCGTTTAAAAGAAAACCGAAACAAAGACGAATTAACAGCACTGGCATCAACCTTCAATCAAATGCTCCTGCGTCTTGAAAAAACATTTGAATCCCAGCAACAGCTTATCCATTACGCCTCTCACGAACTGAAAACGCCGCTTACATCTATTATTGGAAAAGTCGATGTTGTATTAAACAGGGCCCGGACCGAAGAGGAATACAAGAAAGCTCTGAATGTGATTTTGTTCGAAGCCGAACGCTTAAACAAGCTGACCAACGGCCTGCTCTCCCTTTCGAGAATAAATTTTGAAGGTGAAAAAATAAGCAGGAAGATGGTAAAGCTTCCTGAATTGCTTCATACGGTCGTGAAAGATATTCTGGCCCAGATTCCGGAAAGTAAAATTCTACTGAACACGCTGATCCCGGATCCCGAAGTCACTTCTGTTGTCTTAAATGGAAATGAAAGCATGCTGTATTCGGCCCTGTACAATTGCATTGAAAATGCGGTCAAATTTTCGGACAAAAAACCGGTTACCGTTCAGATTGAAAAAAAACAGGATATTCTTAGTATACAAATCAAAGACAATGGGATAGGCATGAATCCGGATGATCTGGAAAATATTTTCAGGCCCTTTTACAGGAATCAGGCGGCATTAAAGTATCCCGGATCCGGACTCGGACTTTCCATTACCGAAAAAATTGTGGCTCTTCACAACGGGAGCATTCAGATTGAATCTGCACAGGGAAAAGGCACAACCGTACGTTTGTCGTTCAGGTTAGGTCAAACAGATTTGTTATCCCCGGACGGCGTTCAACAGTAAATCCTTCAGCGTAATCGACTCCTATTTCCCGGCCGAGATCTCTCATTCGGGCTTGTACAAAATCCAAAAAATTCTTAGAAGAAATTGGTGTAGAGGGTTCCTTCGAACGGGAACTGTAAAACTGGGACGAAAAGGCCATAACCGCTTTCATCTTCAATTTAAAATAAGGACTGACGTCTATTACAAAATCGGGTTGAATATAGCGATCCTGAACATAATGGTAAACAGCCTTGGGTCTCCAGGACTGCTGGGATTTCCCGTTATGGCTGCTGGTTATTTTAGGTAACCCTGAATAAAAACAGGCCTCCGATACAAGCGACGAAGCACGACCATGATCAGGATGGCGGTCTCGTATGGTATTGCAAAGAACGAGCTCTGGTTTGTACTGTCTTATTTTTTTTATGACTTCAATCTGATGCTTGCTGTCGTTGCTGAATGCACCGTCCATCATACCGAGATTATCTCTGAAGGTTACTCCTAGAATCTTTGCGGCGGCAGCGGCTTCCTTTTTTCGTAAGGAAGCCGACCCCCTCGTTCCCAATTCCCCTCTGGTCAAATCAAGTATACCAACCTTCTTCCCCATTGCAATATGCCGGAGTATCGTACCGGCACAGCAAAGTTCCACATCATCCGGGTGCGCCCCTATCGCGAGTATATCTATCTTCATGTTTGGTCCTCCCTTTAGTGAGCGTAGTCATTAGCTATTAGAGATGACCTCCCCTAACGGCTAATAGCTATTCGCTAATGGCTTATTTCGACTCGATCCATTTCACAATTTTATCCGAAAACGGGGAGTCTCCCGGGGCCACAAAATCAACCCATTTCCCATTCTCATCAATCATAAATTTCTGAAAATTCCATTTCACAGGCGCATCCCCAACTCCGTTTTGAGCCTTTTGGGTAAGCCATTGGTAAATAGCGTCCATGTCGCTTCCCTTCACCGATATTTTTGACATCATCTGAAAAGTCACTCCGTAGTTCTTCGTGCAGAATTCACTGATTTCTTTATTCGTTCCCGGCTCCTGTCCCATAAAATTATTTGCAGGAAAGCCAATGATGACAAAATTCTGTCCCTTGTATTTTTCATACAGTTTTTCGAGGTCTGCATATTGCGGGGTATGTCCGCATTTGGAGGCGGTATTGACAACAAGCACTTTTTTTCCTTTCAGCTGATCGAATTTAAATTCCTTACCATCTATCGTTGTGGTTTTGAAATCATAAAATGATTTCGGGCTTTGCGTCTGGGCAAGCAAATTGTTCATCGTTAAAACAAGTGTGACCACTGAACTGATTTTTTTTAGTAGTGCAAATTTTTTCATTTGTATCGGCTTTAATTGGTTGCACAAATTTAGTATTTCTTAGGCTTGTCTTGTATCTTTGGACATGTTGTTTAAGCAATTTAAAGCTCTTCTGATCAAAGAAATCAAACTCGAATTCAGGAATATGTACGCCCTGAATGGCGTACTGCTTTACGTCGTTTCGACCGTCTTCGTTTGCTATCTTTCCTTTAAACACATTGCCGAACCCCGTGCCTGGAATTCACTTTTTTGGATTATTATGCTGTTCGCATCTATCCATGCAATTTCAAAAAGCTTCATGCAGGACAGCAAGGGATTATTGCTTTACTACTATAGCATTGCAAGCCCCGGAGCCGTCATTCTTTCCAAAATAACGTACAATGTTCTGCTGATGATCCTTCTGTCCCTGATCTGTTACGGATGCTATTCCCTTTTTATAGGCAATAGCGTGATCAATCAGGAGCTTTTTATGAGTTCCCTGATACTTGGAAGCATTGGAATATCCTCTATACTAAGCCTGATTTCAGCAATTGCAGCTAAAGCCAACAGTAACTTTGGCTTAATGGCTGTTTTAAGCTTCCCGGTTTTAATGCCCCTTATACTGACTTTAATTAGGGTTTCCAATTATGCCATTGAGGGAATCGCATTTTCAGTAGTATACAAGTACCTGCTGGTTCTCAGCCTTCTGGATTTGATTTCACTCACACTTGCCTGCCTGTTATTTCCTTATCTTTGGAAGGATTGAAAAACGCCTGGAAAATACTCGCTGTGGTACTATTGGTTTATACCATCGTAGCCGGATTCCTGGCCCCCGTTCCGAATCTGGCCATTTTGCGCGAAACCATTCGCAATTTATTTTTTCATGTCAGTATGTGGTTCAGTATGATGACCTTACAGACCATTTCGCTTTACCACAGCGTACGCTACCTGGGAAAATCAGACGAGAAAAACGATTGGGTAGCCGCTGAATCAGTTCATGTATCCATTCTTTTTGGAACCCTGGGACTCATTACCGGTTCTATCTGGGCCCGGTATACCTGGGGAGCCTGGTGGACCAACGATCCACAACTCAATGGAGCGGCCATCACCATGTTGTCGTACCTGGCCTACGTTTTACTTCGCAAATCCATAGACGACGATCAGAAACGGGCGAGAATTTCGGCCGTGTACAATATTTTCGCTTACGTTATGATGGTTGTTTTCATAGGTATAATTCCAAGACTCACCAGCGTGGATTCCCTTCATCCGGGGAAAGGAGGGAATCCGGGTTTCAATATCTACGACCTGAAAAGCAACAGCCTGCGCATGATTTTCTACCCGGCCGTTTTGGGCTGGATATTGCTCTCGACATGGATAATGACCTTGAGAATACGTATGAAGAAGATTGAACAAACTCTTAATCGTTATGAAAAATAAGCTGCTGTTTGCCGAAACTGCGGACGCCTTGCGCGACAACGGAATGATTTACGTAGTGGTGGCTGTGCTGCTGGTCATTTTTGCAGGAATTGTCTTCTACCTGATTCGGATGGACAGAAAAATAAGTAAAATTGAAGATCAACTGAAAAAATCATGAAAGCGGCTTCGTTCAAATGAAAAAAATCCACATCATAGGCATTGTATTGATAGCGGTTTCTATAGGCGCTATCATAGCTTCCCTGTCGAGTTCAAGCACCTACGCTGATTTCAAGGAGGCTTCTGCAAGTCCCGATTCTGAATTCCACGTTGTTGGAAAACTGGACAAAAGCAAAGAAACAGTCTACGATCCACGGGCTGATGCAAATCGTTTTACTTTTTTTATGGTCGATAACACAGGAACCGAAAAAAAAGTTACCCTTCACAAAGCCAAACCCCAGGATTTCGAACACTCTGAACAGATCGTTATCATTGGAAAATGCCGTGACGGGGAGTTCAGCGCCAATGATATTCTGATGAAATGTCCTTCAAAATACAACGACGGAAAACCCGCTGAAACGAAAAACCTGTAAGACCTAAGCCTAAGTGAAAATCAACTACCTGGGAGAGCGACTGATGCCGGGACATCTGGGAAACGGATTTGTCGTTCTGGCTTTTGTAGCGGCCCTTCTTTCGACGATAAGTTTCCTCCTGGCAGAATCGAGATCTGCAGCAAATCCGGATGACGCTCTATTTTGGAAAAAATTGGCCCGTACTTCCTTCCGCCTGCATACCCTTGCTGTTTTCGGAATTATAGGAACCCTGTTTTACATGCTGTACTTCCATCTCTTTGAATACGAATACGTGTGGCACCATTCGAACACAGCAATGCGGACAAGGTATATTCTTTCCTGCTTTTGGGAGGGTCAGGAAGGCAGTTTTCTGCTATGGACTTTCTGGAATGTAGTGATTGGAAACATCCTTATCCGCACGGCCAGGCAATGGGAACCTGCAGTCCTGACGATCGTTTCATCGGTCCAGGTGTTTCTGGTATCGATGTTACTGGGTATTGTGCTGTTTGATTATAAAATCGGAAGCAACCCCTTTACCGTTTTGCTACGTCAACACCCTGATTTTGCAGGCATCCCCTTGTTTCAAAATCCCAATTACCTGACCAAACTCGATGGGCGGGGATTGAATCCGCTTCTGCAGAACTACTGGATGACCATACATCCTCCAACGCTGTTCCTGGGTTTTGCGCTTACGCTGGTGCCTTTTGCCTATGCCATAGCCGGGTTATGGAAAAAGAATTTCAACGGCTGGCAACAACCGGCCCTGCCCTGGGCTTTTACAGGAGTTGCCATTCTGGGTACCGGAATACTTATGGGCGGTGCATGGGCTTACGAAGCCTTGAGTTTCGGCGGATTCTGGGCCTGGGACCCCGTTGAAAATTCATCGCTGGTTCCCTGGCTCACCCTGGTCGGAGCGGCTCACGTAATGCAGATTCAGAAAAACAAAGGACAATCTCTGTTGACCGTATTTTTCCTCTCCCTGATCAGTTTTCTGTTGGTTTTGTACTCTACTTTTTTGACCCGCAGCGGAATTCTCGGCGATTCCTCGGTACACGCATTTACCGACCTTGGTATGTCGGGACAACTGCTGATTTACCTG
>Ga0206879_1227_pt1 | contig 10379 bp, 8 predicted proteins | sample Alteio_BWOrgCont_5_FD_152897 | JGI IMG/M metagenome (GOLD analysis project Ga0206879, IMG submission 152897) | Enriched cells from forest soil in Barre Woods Harvard Forest LTER site, Petersham, Massachusetts, United States -... | ecosystem: Environmental > Terrestrial > Soil > Temperate forest > O... | reverse complement strand
AATGCTCCCGCATCGTTGTGTGCACATTGGCCAATTTAAACGTGCGCAACAAATAGTGGAAGTATTAAAGAACCAGGAGGCTGATATAATTGTATTTGAAGAGGCTTTTGACAAAGGAGCCCGGAATATTATCCGCACAGGGCTTAAAGACGTGTTCCCATATGAATCAGGTGACCCAAGGAAGAACAAGTTTTACAAGATAAGCGGCGGTGTATGGATATTAAGCAAGGTCCCAATCAATGTTGTAAAGCAGATATTCTTTGACAAAGCCAAAGGCTCCGACAGGCTGGCTTGCAAAGGAGCTATTTTAGTAGAGGGCCAGAAAAATGGTTTCTGCTTTCAGTTAGTGGGTACTCACCTGCAATCAGATCTTGATAATGGTAAAGACGTACAGCCTATTCGTAACGAACAATATGCGCAGATACGCACAGAGCTGCTTGAGCGTTATGCAGAAGAGGGAGTGCCGCAGTTCGTAGCCGGCGACTTCAACACTATACAAGCCGATTCAGGCAGTTATACCCGCCTGGTAAGTACCCTTAAACTTACACAGTGTCCGCTGGAAGGTGACCGTTGCTTCTCCTACGATTATGGCAATAACGATGAGATTGTTGGCCCGCAGGGACCTCCCCAGCTGATAGATTATGTGTTCTATTCGAAAAAAGAAGATGCAGCCCTGGTTGGAAAAATGCACATAATGGTGTTTCGCAAACAATGGGATTCAACCCACATTGATCTTTCTGACCACTTTGCCGTTGCTGCCGAATTTCAGTTCTAGGATTCCCGGTATCTTATCTCTCAGCAAGGCAAAATAATAGGGCAAGCAAGATTTCTTTTAGAAAATACATTTGTATGTGTAAATTTGCCCAATGGACGTTCACGACGCAGCTGAGATTTTATTAAAAACTATACACGATGACGTAAATGGCAGAGTTGTATGGTCTAAGTTCCTCGACGAGAAATCAGCAGGTTACAGTGAGCGCGGAGCGAGTGAAATAAGAGGAGCTTATGCACGGGCTCTCATCATTCTTACCGATGAAAAACTTTGCCACAAGGTACCCAACAGCGATATTGTTGAAATAGCCCAAAAAGGCATAAGTGCCAATGGCGATTACCAGAAATACCTAAAAAAGACAAAGACCACCATAGTGCTGGAAAAGCTTAGGAGGATTGCGCCCATTGCTTCTTTCATTATTGTTCTTATAAGTTTTATCATTACCATGATGAAGAAAAATGCGGCCAACAAGGCTGCCAAGGCACCAACTACCATAAAGGCAAAAGACACAAAAAGTACAGGCAAGAAGTAATATTATAAACCCGTTTTTCTTAACTTGCATTAAAATCCTTACCAGCTATGATAACACGCCCTTTTAATTTTAAGAAATGGATAGACGATAACCGTCACCTGTTAAAGCCACCAGTAAATAACCGGATGATATATCAGAATGCTGAATTCATTATAATGGTTGTGGGTGGCCCGAATGCCCGTAAAGATTACCATTTCAACGAGAGCGAAGAGTTCTTCTACCAATTAGAAGGCGATATTCTTGTAAGGATACAGGAGAACGGCAAAGCTGTTGATGTTCCAATCAAAGAAGGAGAAATATTCCTGCTTCCTCCACGCACTCCTCACTCCCCTATCCGTGGTGCAAATACAGTTGGGCTTGTAATTGAGCGCCAGCGCCACCCCGATGAAAATGACGGCTTGATGTGGTTCTGCGAAAAATGCAATAACCCATTATACGAAGAGAAATTCTTCCTTACCAGCATTGAAAAAGATTTTATACCCGTGTTCAAAAGGTTCTATGGTTCGGAAGAACTGCGCACCTGCAAAAAATGCGGACACGTAATGGAAACAGATAAGCGCTTTGTAGAACAGGCAGCCAGCTAAAAGCTATATGCTGACTATTGACATACACACCCATATTATTCCGGAGCATGTGCCCGACTATGCTAAAAAATTTGGCTATGGCGACTTTATTCACTTAGACCATCATAAGCCATGCTGTGCACGTATGATGAAGGGCGATAAGTTCTTCCGCGAGATAGAAGATAATTGCTGGAGCGATGAAAAAAGAATGGATGAATGCAGCCACCACCATGTAGATGTGCAGGTGCTTTCTACTATTCCGGTAATGTTCAGCTATTGGGCAAAACCAAAAGACTGCCTGGAAGTATCGCAGTACCTGAACGACCATATTGCAGATATAGTTCATAAATACCCGCGTAAATTTATTGGCTTGGGTACTATCCCTATGCAGGATCCTGCCATGGCAATAAAAGAATTGGAGCGCTGCAAAAGCATTGGGCTTGCGGGTATTCAAATCGGTTCACACGTAAATAGCTGGAACTTAAACGCTCCTGAATTGTTCCCGATTTTCGAGGCTTGTTCCAAACTTGATATGGCTGTTTTTGTCCACCCTTGGGAAATGATGGGCGAAGAAAAAATGGCGAAGTATTGGCTCCCATGGTTAGTGGGTATGCCTGCTGAAACATCGCTTGCAATCTGCTCTATGATTTTCGGAGGAGTATTTGAACGCCTGCCTAAATTGCGTGTTGCATTTGCGCATGGTGGTGGTTCTTTCCCTTCCACTATTGGCCGTATAGAACATGGCTTTAACTGCAGGCCCGACTTGGTTGCAGTTGATAATAAAGTGAACCCCCGTAATTATATAGGTAAGTTCTATTTAGATTCATTGGTGCATGATAAAACCACCTTACAATATATAGTCGACCTATTTGGTGCTGACCACATAGCCCTAGGTTCCGACTATCCATTCCCATTAGGTGAAGAGCGTCCGGGAGAACTTATCCGAAGCATGAGCTTCGACACTGAAGAGAACGAGATGCTCTTATCAGGCACTGCATTAAGCTGGCTGAACAAGAAGAAAGAGCTGTTTATATAAGCCCTCAATCTATTTCATCTGCGATTACGTATATAAATCAGATGAAGAAGCTCACTATTCTATTCCTCTTTATTTCTCTTCAATCTTTTGCACAGCAAGATAGCTCCGCTATCAGCCATAATAAATTCTTTGCTTTAAATTATGAGAATGACTTCTTCACTGCTACCGATAGGTATTACACACAGGGCATAAGGTTTGAATATGTAAATCCAGGACTGAAAAAATTCCCAATCATGGAATTACTGCCACAATTATCAAATTCTATCAATCAATACGGTTTAGCATTGGCACAAGATTGTTACACACCTACAGAAGTCACAACACCAACCATACGTCATGGCGACAGGCCCTATGCCGGAGCTATGTATTTAGGGTTTAATGAAGTTTCAGCAAATGAACCGAGAAAGCAAAAACTGACTTCGGAAATTGATTTAGGAGTGATTGGCCCCTGTGCAGTATGCGGAGAAGAACAAACTGCTATACACAAAGCTTTAGGTGATTATTTACCCCATGGCTGGCAATACCAAATGGGAACCACACCACTTATTAACTATAGATTGCGTTTCGCAAAAGGTATATTGAAAGATTCTATTGCATCACTTAGCGCATTGACAGAAACCAATGTAGGTACCTATTATGATAATACTGCACTTGGGCTTGACCTGCACTTTGGTAAAATGCAATCATACTTCGCGGGTAATCGTTCCAGAAAATTTCAGCTATATGCTTTTGTGCAGGGCTGGGCAAAATTTGTTGCGTATAATGCAACATTGGAAGGTGGGATATTGAATAATAACCCGTATACACTTACACCCGATGCTATAGAGATTCTTATACTAAAATGGTCCTATGGTATTTGTCTTTCTTACAAAAAAATTTCGCTGGAATACTCTCTTGTATATATAACGCGCGAAATAAGAACAGGCTTTCCTCATGCATGGGGGCATTTAGGAATCATAGATAATTTCTAAATTGCGGAATGATAAAGCTTCTTGTAAAAGTAAAGCCAGGTTCAGGCAAAGATGAAATATCTGTTGACGCAGAAAATAACTTCTCAATTAAAATAAAAGCCAAACCTATAGACGGAGAAGCTAATAAATACCTTGTAAAGTATCTGTCAAAAGAATTTAATATTAGCAAAGGGAATATACAGATTGAGAAGGGAGCAACAAGCAGGCTGAAGCGTATTGCACTCTCAATAGAACAGTCAGTACTAGATGAACTGGTGAAAAAGTATAAAAAATAGGAGACTACTTATCGGAGCCTTTTTCAAGAAAGTGCTTTATTACTTTATTAAGCTCGTTAGTATCAAGCTTCTTGGCAATAATCTTCTTGTTTTCGTCAAGCACGTATATCATAGGTGTCGTAACTACATCATAATCGTGCCTGAATGTACCGGTATGGAAAATATCAGACACGTTCATCCAATCGAGCTTATGTTGTTTAATGTAGTCCTTCCATTTCTGAATACTATTCTCATTGGTTTGAATTGCATATACCTCTATTCCTTCAGCCTTTATTGAATCGTACCATTTAATAAGAACGGGAGTTTCCTTCTGGCAGTGACCGCAGTCGTAATCCCAAAAATATACTACAGTAAATCTTGCCCTGATAGAATCCATAGCTTCCATAGTGTTCAAGGTATCCGGCAAAACAATTGAAGGAGCATGCTTGCCAATTAAAATAGGATCAAGTTGTGCAGCTCTTTCTTTAATCTTTTCTAACTGTGTTGCTGAAACCCATGTCGCCTGGTCAGCTGTATAGTATTTCTTGGCCATGTGAACAAACACAGCATCCATACCCATTATATTAGACCCTTCGTAAGTACTGGTAATATAAGCGACCAGGAATTTGAACATTTCCTTACTTGCACGCGCCCTCATTATAAGGTAATCGGCTGCGGCAATTATTGAATCAGGGCTTTGAACTGTGAGCCTGGTAAGGTATTCTTTAATACGCGGATAGAGCACGGGTGAACGCACCAGCCTGCCTTCGCTAAAATCAATCCCATCAAAGAAATGAGATTTATAATATTTGAATGCAAACGTAGAATCAGTTCTGCCATTAGCTAATTTAGGAGCAGTTGGTACAATTGGAACTTCTGAGGCATTGAATACTTTTGAAAGGAACATATCCGGATGCTTTTTTATAAAATCGAGCTTAAACTGCCTTACCTGTTCATTTAAACTGTCTTCTTGCTGCCTTGCAGCATCCTTTCCTATTGCACTCTTATTCTCATCCACCTTGGCAACCTTATCATGCATTTCAGTCACATAATTAAGGTATTGGTAAAAGAGTGTGTTTTCTTCAGAGCCTATCGCCTTCATTGATTTTATAAAATCAACCGTATCAGCCATTATCGAAAACTTCTGCTCTTTATCTACAATAAACTCAAAATATTTTTTGCTTGGAATCATGACAAAATAAATGCCACCCTCCAAATCTTTTTCACCCGAAAATTCAAAATTGCCATGGGCGTCTACAACAGCTGTATCCTGCACATAGTCTTTATCGCCATAATGGCATCCGAGGAAGCACTTTGTGTTGTGCAACCCAGCTAGCATAAATTTTATCTCGTGCTTTTTTGGGCCTTTAGTGCCTCCTGCCTGCACTGCAAGTGCCGACAATATAATACATGCTCCAGTAAATATAATCTGCCTGATTTTCACTTCGCTGATAATTGATTTAGGCAAATTTAATTTTTTTTGGCTAGCTATTTACCGCTGCCCTTCTCCATATAGTGTTTCAACACCTTATTCAAGTCCTCAACGTCTATTTTCTTGGCAATAATCATCTTGTCTTCGTTCAATACATATATCATAGGAGTAGTCTGCACATCAAAGTCGTGATGGAAATTACTGGTATGGAATATATCACTCACATTTATCCAGTCAAGATTATGTTTCCGAATATATTCCTTCCATTTAACAAGGTTCGCCTCGTTGATCTCTACCGCATATACTTCTACACCTTCTCCTTTTATTGAATCATACCATTTTATAAGCTTAGGTGTTTCCTTCTGGCAATGGCCGCAATCATAATCCCAAAAATAGACCACAGTAAAGCGTGCTCTTACAGAATCGAGCGGCTGCATCACATTATTAGTATCAGGCAGCACCAATTGCGGAACATGTTTGCCTATAAGTATGGGAGCAAGCAATGAAGCCCTCTCTTGTACTTTTTCTATTTGCGATGCACTGCTCCAATAAGCCTGGTCAGGAGTGTAGTATTTCTTTGCAATATGTACGAATACGGCATCCATGCCCATTATTTCGGATGCTTCATATTTATAAATTAAATAGGCCACCATGAATTTGAACATCTCTTTATTAGCCTTAGACTTTTCAATAAGGTAATCAACAGCAACAATTACTGAATCAGGGCTTGGAACAGTAAGGTTTTTAAGGTACTGTTCAATCTTAGGATAGAAAACAGGAGAGCGTATAAGCCTGCCTTCCGAAAAATCTACTGCGTCGAAAAAGTGTGCTTTATAATAACGGAATGCAAACGTAGAATCTGTTTTTCCATTTGCTAATTTAGGTGCCGGCGGTATTTCAGGTTCATCAGCTGCTTTCAGCAATTTCACCAATAGCAACCCGGAATGTTTTGTCATAAAATCAGTCCTATACCTCTTCATTTGCGCATCAAGGGTATCTATTTTCTGTTTGGCCTGCTCCTTATCAGGGCCATCTTTAGCCTGCTTTTGCAGCTTCTCAAGCTCCTCGTGCTTTTCAGTGGCGTGTTGCTGAAACTGGTAAAAAAGGTCGTTCTCTTCTGAACCAACAATCCTCATTGATTTGATATAATCGGTAGTGTCTACCTTTATAGAAAATTTCTGCTCTTTATCTATTATGAATTCAAATAGCTTGCGTTTATCAGCCGAAACAACAAAGTATATACCGCCGTCTAATTCCTTGGGGCCAGAAAATTCAAGATTACCCTTATCATCAATTTTAGCAGTATCAAATATGTAAGTGTTTTCGCCATACTGGCAGCCCAGGTAGCTTACTGTATTATGGAACCCAACAAGGGTAATTTTAATATCGTGTTTTTTTTCGCCCGTTTTACCGCCTCCGGCAAGCGCAGCAAATGAAATGAGTAAAAAAGATAATCCGCAAAAAAGCTTGAGTCTGGTTTTCGCCATAACAATTAATTATTTGAGCAAATTTAATATTTTTGGCAACCTTTTCAAGCTATTTAAGGCTCTCAGGGAAATTGTTGTACCTTTTATTCGGGGTGTAGCGTAGCCTGGTTAGCGCGCCACGTTCGGGACGTGGAGGTCGGCAGTTCGAATCTGCCTACCCCGACTACCTTCAATACTTTTAAGATTTTTTAACATTTAGTGCTGTAAACCACAACACAAAGGGCTGTTTATTGCTTTATAAACTTAGCCACCTCAGTTCCCTTTTCAGTTGTAACCTTAACAAAGTATATACCTTGCGCAAGGCTGCTTATATTTATTTGAATGGCCTTACCATTGCTTACCATTAGGCTGGTGCTTATTAATTCTTTCCCCATTATATCTATTACTTTAATTTCTGCAGGGGCATTTGTTTTGCCGCATGCTATATTCAATTCAGTCATTGCCGGATTAGGGTAGACCGAAATATTGTTGCCTATGCTTATATTATTTACGGAAGTAACGGTTCCCTTCAATTCCAATAAATTCCCCCATTGCGGGCTTGTTCCGGTGGCTTTAGTGAATTTAAGAAGAGTAGTAAGTGTTCCTGTTGTGGTGCACTTAAATAAGGTTCCAAATCCGCTGCCGCCCTTTACAGTCATTCCGTAAAGATTGCCATCAGAAGCCTGCATAAGCTTACCATAAGGGTTAGCTCCATTAGTACTATTAAAATTAACCAATGTTGTAAGTGTTCCTGTCGTAGTGCATTTAAAAATTGTGCCATATCCAAATGTACCACCCTGGTATGTCATTCCATAGAGACAGCTATCCTTGCCCTGAATGACACCACATATAGGGTTTGCGCCATTGGTTCCGGTTCCGGTAAAACTCACAAGTCTATTATACGTTCCATGCGGCTTATATTGAAAGATGGTGCCTTTACTTGATGTGCCGCCACCATACGTAGTGCCATACAGGTCTCCATCAAATCCTTGTATCAGGCTACTTTCAGGTGAATCTCCACTATTATAATTAATAAGAGTTGTCAAACTACCCGCCAGTGTACATTCAAATAATGTGCCACTATTATTAGTTCCGCCATATGTAGTCATTCCATATAAGTTGCCATCAGAAGCCTGAATAAGAGTTGCAACCGGTAATCCGCCATTGGTGCCATTGAAGGCAACAAGTGTAGAAATTGCTCCTGAAGTAGAACATTTGAAAATAGTGCCGTTGTTAGAGCCTCCTTCTTCGTAGGTCATTCCATATAAATTACCATCTGTTGCCTGTACAAGGCTGCCATAGGGATGTGCCCCATATCCTCCACCCAAACTGGCAATAGTCTTCATGGCTCCGTTTGTTGTATTATACTGAAATACGGTACCGTCGCTTTGTGATCCACCGGCATAGGTCATTCCATATAAGTTACCATCGGTACCCTGTATTACGCTTGCATAAGGAGTAGAACCTATATTAGTTATTCCCATGTAATATAGTGTAGCATATCCTCCTCCCGGGGTGCATAAAAATATTGTTCCTAAGCCAGTCCTGTCACTTTGGTATGACAACCCGTAAAAATTACCGTCTGTCGCCTGTATTAGGCTTCCCTGAGGATATCTTGCACCATTTCTGTTAAACACAACCAAGGTTGACATCGTTCCGGAAGTAGAACACTTAAATACTGTACCATTACTAAATGCACCAGCCATATATGTCATACCATACAGGTTACTATCCTTACCCTGAACCAGGCTTCCATAAGGGTATTCAAAAAGACTAAAATTGGCAAGTGTTGTATAGGTTGCAGTTGACAGCTGGTATTTAAACACTACTCCATCTCCACCTGTACCACCGCTATATGTCATTCCATACAGATTACTGTCATACGCCTGAATAAGATTTCCATATGGGTTCTTCCCATTCGTACCATTAAAGTTAACAAGTGTTGTTATTATTCCTGAGGTGGTACATTTAAAAATAGTACCATCACCCGATGTACCACCTTTGTATGTCATACCGTAGAAGCTGCTATCCTTACCCTGCATAAGGCTGCCGTATGGGTTTGCCCCATTGCTGCCATTGAAACTTACAAGATTCGTAAGTATTCCGGAAGATATATTGTACTTGAATATATAACCACCATTATACGTTTGTCCGTTGGTCATTCCATATAAATTACTATCCAGAGCCTGCATCAAACTTCCATATGGATACTCATTATTACTGAAATTAATAAGCGTAGTGAGCTTTCCTGAAGCAATATTGTATTTAAAAATAGTGCCGTTATTTGATGAACCACCCATACTCGTCATTCCATAAAGATTCCCATCAGTGGCTTGTATCAGACTTCCGTATGGGTTAGCACCATTGGTATCGTTAAACTGGATAAGTATAGTGGTTGCGAATGTTGTCATATCGAATTTGAAAAGGGTACCCGCATTAGCCACGCCTCCATTGCAGGTCATGCCATACAGATTACCGTCTTTTGCCTGCACAAGATTTCCGTATCGCGGGTATTCAGCACCCAATGGAAACTGGTAAAAAAGGCTGTCATGTGCAGTTGAAACATTATACCCAAACAAGGTGCCACCGGCACTGTCGCCGTATAACTCAGTCATTCCAACAAGGGTTTGGGCATTTGTATGTTCTACTGGTAAAAATAGAATGCACAACAGCATAGCGGCAGAAATTCTCTTTACACCATTTAGTAAAGAAAGAAAAGTAATTCTTCTCATGATTATCTATTTAATTTTAGTGGTTAGGCAGATTTCTATTTATAAATATAATAAATAAAATCCTTTTACAAAATTTGCTGTACTGGCCGAAGCAACTCTTTGTTAATACACCAACTTTCCTAACACCATTAATGGGTTAAACCCGTATACCTATTACAAGAATATCATCCACCTGTTCAAGATTGCCTTTCCATTCTTCAAAGGCTAATTCCAATATTCTCTTTTGTTCCGCCAGTGGCTGCCTGCTTATAGCTAATATCCTCTCCTGGAATTGCTTGTATTTGAATTTCTTTCCTTTTGGGCCACCAAACTGGTCCGGGTAACCATCCGTGAAAAGGTATAAAATATCTCCCTTTTGCAGGTTTAAGGTATGGGTATTAAATGGTATGGGGTTGTCAGTCTTGCCTATGGGTTGTTTATCTGCAGGTACTTCAATTACAGCCCCGTTGTGAATATACCAAAGTGAGTTAAAAGCCCCACTCCACTGCGCTTCATTTGTCTTGGTGTTGATACTGCAAAGTGATATATCCATTCCGTCCTGTACATTGTCTTCACTCTTCTCAAATGTCTCCAACACCAACTCACGAACTTTGTCAAGAATCCTCCCCGGCTCCGTTATTT
>Ga0206879_1226_pt1 | contig 10388 bp, 1 predicted proteins | sample Alteio_BWOrgCont_5_FD_152897 | JGI IMG/M metagenome (GOLD analysis project Ga0206879, IMG submission 152897) | Enriched cells from forest soil in Barre Woods Harvard Forest LTER site, Petersham, Massachusetts, United States -... | ecosystem: Environmental > Terrestrial > Soil > Temperate forest > O... | reverse complement strand
TGTGGCTGTATAATCGATCCAACCTGACTTTTGATTATTGGTTTTAAACTCCAGAGCCTCGCCATCTGTAGTGCCTACAAAGTTGGTACCTGGGGTTGTGCTTGCATTACCCAATAGTTGCCATGCAGTGCCGGAGGTAGCTGTTGTTGACCAAGTGGGAACACCACCGGCGAGTGTTAATATAGCGCCATTAGTTGTAGGTACAAGTGGCAAAACAAGACCACTGGCAGCCGAAGTATAGAACATAGAACCAACTGTATTGTATCCGGGTATATAAAGAGATGTTGCAGCTGCATTACCCAGGGTTACCGAGTTGCTTGCAATACCTGTGGCTCCGCTACCAATAACCGTTGCATTGGTAAGATTAGCAGCTGATACATTGGCCGTATATCCTAACAGCGTATTGTTACTACCTGTTGCATTGCCGGTATAAGCAGCATACCCTACTACTACGTTCTGCTGTCCTGATGTATTATTAAATGCAGAGCTGTCGCCTATAAAAACGTTTTGGCTGCCGCTACCAAAATTAATGCCATTGCCATCCGCCTTATAACCCATCACCACGTTATGCGCGCCGGTAAGGTTTCCTTCAAACGATTCATAACCGGCAGATGTATTATACGAACCACTACTATTAACAAGCATATTGCCATAGCCCACACTGGTATTATAGCTACCACCGGTATTATCTTGAAGTGCAAAACCACCCAGGCCTGTATTTTGGGCGCCGGTTGTATTGTCACCCAATGTTGCTATACCGATACCAACATTCTGCGAACCACTGGTATTATCTAACAAGGCTGTGTTACCCATAGCCACGTTTTGTATGCCCGAACTATTGGTAAACAAAGCTTCCCAACCTACAGCAACGTTACCGTTTGTAGTGGTATTATTATAAAGAGCTTGCACACCTATGGCAGTATTTTTGCTGCCGGAAGTATTACTGTATAGTGCCTGGTAACCCATAGCGGCATTATTGGAACCTGTGCTGGTATTACCTGATTGGTATCCTAAAAAAGTATTGTCGGGAGCAGTATAATCTATCCATCCCGATTTTTGCCCGTTTGTCTTGAACTCAAGCGCTTCGCCATCTGTAGTACCTAAAAAGTTGACGCCTGGGGCTGTACCTGCATTACCTGTAAGCAGCCAATTAGTACCGTTTGTTGCAAGCAATAACCAAATAGGTGCTGCTGCTGTGTTTGAGTTATAGTAATATCCTGCAGGAGCAAGACCACTGGCACCCGTATTATAAACCAACAATGTGGGTGCTGGGGTTGGGATGGTAGTTTTATCGTTTACGCCGGTAAGCCCAACATTAGGGATAAGTAAGCCTTTGCCATTAGGAGCCGTGAATGTATTACCTGTGTTTAAATCGAGCAAAGCTGATACATCGGCATTGGTTCCGCTAGTATTGATACCCACGTTTTGTGAATAAGCAACACTAAAAGTGCAGCAGAATAGAATACTTAACGCTATTGAAACATAAATACTCTTGTTTCTTTTAGCTGAAACTGAATCGATTGTAAACTTATTCATAGAACGAAATTTAATCTACGAATATAGTTTATTATTTAATGAATTTCAAATCTTGAGCAATTGGCTCTAAATGCCATGATCAGAAAGCAAAGAGTCTAAAACGATGAAGCCCCACCCTGATAGTGAGGCCCCATGATTTATTAGAAGTTTTAAACTTACTTTTTTGCTTCTGCTGATTGAGTATTTAAATAGATAAGCTTCTTCAGCTCTGCAATATCAGAATGATCTTGTGCTTCAGCATCCTTCAATTTAGCATTGGCTGTTTTTAGTTCGCCAACTGAGCTCTTTAATTCAGCATTAGCAGCTTTTAAGCTATCTATCATGTGTTGTTGTTCTTGTACAGCTTTAACAAGCACAGGAGTTACCTGTCCGTATGATAAGGTCATGTGGCCTTCTTCTCCGTATACTATTTCAGGTATTACTTGTTTTACCTCTTGTGCGAGGAAACCTATATCATGTGTGCTTGTTCCTTTCCATGTATAACTTACAGGACGTAAATGCATAACTGTGGATAAACCATATGGTATGTTTTTAATATCACGCTTCTTGGTACTATCAGATGTGCTGGTCCAGTTACCCGTAATAGTTAAGTTTGCTCCATTACCATTTAAGGCACCTGTTCCCACTATTAATGCTTGTGCACCTGCAGTAGGTGTTGCACCAAAGCCCCAACCCACAACGCTTGTATTACCAAACATCATATTATTGCTGGCGGTAACCTTAGCATTATATCCTATTACAGTAGCATTGGTTAAATTAACAGCTGATACATCAGCTGCATAACCAAGGGCTGTATTGTTACTTCCCGTAGTATTAGTTAACAAGGCCTCATATCCTACGCCTGTAATACCGCTACCGGTAGTATTCTTTGATGCCTCATATCCCAATACACTATTACCCGTCATACTTATATCAGGAGTCGAAAGTGCTTCGTAACCTATTGCAGTATTATCATAGTTAGAAAGGCCACCTACCAAGGCACTATACCCAACTGCTACATCACCCGATCCATCATTTACTCCATTCATAGCATTACTACCTATGGCAACATTCTGAGCACCTACAAACGACCCCATATTTTCCATAGTATTCACTCCTATAGCTATATTATTACCACCCGGATTACTGCCATTCGTTAAAGCATTCGCACCAATAGCAATATTATCACTTGTTGTTTCATCGGCACCCATTGCCCATTCTCCAATGCCAATATTATCACTTCCAGTGCTTTCCGAACTCATCGCAGTATTCCCAATTCCGATATTGTCATTCCCAGTAGATATGTAAGAATTTGACCATTCACCAATACCGATATTATCTGAGCCTGCTGTGCCAACAAATGCCGCTTCATAGCCCATCATAGAATAGGAACCTATACCAATATTATCATTACCCGGACCATTACTGGTTGAACCCGCATAATAACCGGCATTAAAACCTAAAGATACGTTATCTGTACCTGTTGTATTGTTACTACCTGCCTGGTAGCCTAGAGCAACATTACGCAAGCCGTTTGTATTAAAAATCATAGAGCTATCACCCACGGCTACGTTCTGGCTAACCGTTGATACAAGCAATGCCTGTTTACCAATAGCCACATTAGATGAACCCTTTAGGTTGGCATTTAAAGCCTGGTAACCTTCTGCTACATTATATATACCTGTAGTATTTGCCACACCTGCATTGGTACCAAAAAACACGTTTTGGTTAACCGGATCAAGCAAGCCCGAAAAGATACTATTGGTTTTAAATTCCAAAGCCTTATTATCATTGGTACCTATATAATTGGTGCCTGGTGTGGTTGCTGAATTACCGGTAGTTAACCAGTCGCCGAATACAGCAAATGTTGGCACTCCTGCTGCTATAGTTAAAAATGTACCATTGGCTCCTAACACAACTCCTTTAACTAGTCCACTTGCAGCAGAACTATACAATATGCCGGAACTAGGATAACCCGGCAAATAAAGACTTGCGGCAGCTGCATTACCCAAAGTTACCGAGTTACTGGTAGTAGCAGAAGCCTGGTAACCTACAACGGTTGCATTGGAATTGGCTGCACCAACACTTGTTGCATTGCCTAAAGCAGTATTGTTAGCCCCGGTAGTGTTTGCAGTTCCTGAATTGTATCCAATAAATGTGTTATTACCACCTGTAGTAGTATTTACACCTGCACCCGAACCTACAAACGTGCCCTGGCTTGCATTGTAGTAATTAACTGAATTATTAACTGAGGTGATGAGATTAGTGTTACATCCTACAAATGTGTTATCACTCTCATTAGCTGTTGCACTTGCCTGCGCATTCCAACCTGCACCATAACCCAGGAATGTATTATTATTGGCTGTAAATGTGCCATTATATGCATTTGAGAAGCCAGATTGATAACCAACGAATGTATTGAATCCGCCACCGGCATTTAAAGGCGTAGGCAAAACGGTTAAGTTATTATAACTGCTTGCAAGTGTAGATGCACCAAAACCAGCCTGGTAGCCTATGGCCGTAACACCGCTATATGCACTATTGAGACCTGCATTATACGTATTAGGCACGTTACCACTTTGAGCACTAAAGCCTGCTTCAGTACCTAAAAACACATCACCTCTGTTATATATGCCGTTGGCTATATAGTAACCTGCTTTTTGACCAATTGCTATTAAACCGCCAACAATAGCTCCACCGCCGTATGAGTGTCCGGCTGCAAAACCGATCATAACATCATACTTGGTTGCTCCCAGTCCTGAACCTGTTCCGGCACTGTCACCTATGGCTACATTCTGGTATCCTGTGGTGTTATTAGCCAGGGCTTGATCTCCAATGGCTATATTTTCGTGTCCGGAAGTATTAACTAGTAATGCTGAATCACCCACAGCAACGTTACGGTATCCTGTTGTGCTTTTGGTTAAAGATTGATAACCAATGGCTGTATTGGCTGCGCCTGTTGTATTGGTAGCTAAAGCCTGGTAACCGAAGGACGTATTTTCATAAGAACCATTAGCACTGGTTGCATCTTCTATGCGGCCTGCAATACTACCATCAACTTTAAGCATCAACCCCTGGTCATCATTAGTACCTATGTAATTAGTACCGTATGTTGTACTGCTATTACCTGTAAGCAGCCAGTTGTTAGCTGCTGTCCATGTAGGAATACTACCGTTGGATGTTAAAACTGCGCCGTTTGCACCAATAGTAAGTGGTGTAAGCAAACCACTTACAGCTGAGGTATAATACATATTACCCACACCGTTATAACCCGGTATATATACCCCTGTTATAGCATTATTACCCAATACAATTGCATTACTTACCGAAGTTGTAGCTCCATTTCCGATTACAGTAGAATTGCTTAACCCGTCAACGCCAACATTAGCGCTAGTTCCAATTGCAGTAAGGTTATTACCTGTGCTGTTTCCCAGTAATGTACCAGTGCCCACTGCAACGTTATTGCTTCCGGTGGTATTACCGGATGGCGAAACGCTATTGGCAATAGACATGGATTGATAACCAATGGCAACGTTATTGCTTCCGCTGGTATTAGCCATCAGTGCAGCAGAACCGTCAGATACGTTGTAGTTACCTGTTGAGTTATAGTATTGTGACCAAAAGCCATTTGCCACATTCCAGTATCCTGTTGAGTTGCTGATAAGCGCATCTGCCCCTTCAGCCGTGTTAAAATATCCGGTAGAGTTTTGATTCAAAGAAAAGCTACCTACAGCCGTATTATCCTGACCTGTATTTGCACCCGGACCAACACCTACAGGATTATTAGAATATAGTGCTCCATCACCTATAGCTACGTTGTACCCGCCAGATAAACCGCCACTGTTAAAACTTTGACTGTACAAGGCCTGATAACCTATGGCAACGTTACCGGTTAATGTTGTATTAGAATACATTGCTTTAAAACCCATTGCCACGTTAGAACCCACTATGCCACTAAGGGTAGAATACATAGCTTGGTAGCCCACAGCAGTATTATTCCTAGAAGATGTATTAGAAAACATGGCCTGGTAACCTATTGCTGTATTGTACAGTGAATTTGTATTGCTATACAAAGCATCTATACCTAAGGCAGTATTGTATGAACCTGTTGTATTATGAACCATAGCGTAATTACCAACCGCCATGTTATTAATACCATTAGTTGCTAAGGTAGGATTATTTGTAAAAAGTGCAGAATGACCTATTGCCAGGTTGTTTGTATTCGTAGCGGTACCAAAACTCATGGTATATAAGGCGCTATCACCAATGGCAATGTTATCATTAAGCACTGAATTTGCATTAAGTGCTGATTGCCCTAAAGCAATATTATTGGTGCCGGTTGTATTTGCCTGTAGAGCATTGTAACCCAATGCTTCGATACCTGTACCGCTAGTGTTAAGTGCAGCAGCATCATAACCAAACGCACTATTACCTGTGGCTGTATTGGCTGACAACGATTGATAGCCTAAACTTGTATTCGCATAAGAACCATTGGCATTGTTATTATCCTCTACACGGCCCGATATTTTACTATTTACCTTAACCATAAAACCCTGGTCATCATTAGTACCTATGTAATTGGTGCCATATGTGGTGCCCGAGTTACCTGTTGTTAACCAGTTGCTGAAGGCAGCCCATTGTGGTATACCACCGCTCATGGTTAAGAATGTACCATTAACTCCGTTTGGTGCTGCAGAAATATCGCCAGTTGTATTATTAGCAAATAAAAGATTAGACGCAGCCGTAGGTGCAGTATTAAATGTATTACCTGTTTTCAATCCATCTACACGTACTGTACCGGTAGTAGGCGCAACTTCTAATATTTGGCCAGGAGCCGCTGTACCAATACCTACACTGGTATTTGCAACGGGAGCTCCATTTACGCCACTAATACTACCAAGTATTACAGAGTTATTTTGAGACACTGTAGCATATGAACCAATTGCAGTTGAGTTGGTGTATTGTGTTGCTGAACCCGGGCCTGCATTATAACCAACATATGTATTGTTACTTCCCGTAGTGTTAGCATTGGCAGCTACATTTGTATAGCCTGCCTGGTAGCCAAGTGCCACATTACTACCTCCTGTAGTATTACTTAATAAAGATGAAAGCCCTACACCGGTATTATTTGCTCCACCAGAATGAGTACTGCCCGTATTCAACAAGGACTCATACCCCAAAGCCGTATTACCCGAACTGGCATAGGCATTCTCTAATGCCTCATATCCAACAGCCACACTGTTAGTTGCATAAACAAAACTAAAGCCTGTAAATGCCATAGCATTATATCCAATTGCTACATCATTACTAGGATCATTACCCGAACTCATTGCCCCATGGCCTATAGCCACGTTGTACTGCCCGCCTAATACCATATTACCTAATGCATTATTTCCAATTCCGATATTATTACCATTACCGCCACCACTTTCCATTGCATAATATCCTATAGCAATGTTATTGCTGTTATTTTCATCCTGTAATAAGGCACCTTGTCCAACACCAATATTATTACTGCCGGTAAATTCGAGAATTAAAGCTTGGTACCCTATACCTACATTATAATTCCCTGTAGAAATATCGTCCGTTGCATATTCGCCTATACCTATATTATGAGAACCAGGTGTACCAGCGAATGCACCACCATAACCACCCATAGTATTTGAACCAATCCCAATATTATCAACGCCTGTATTATTGCTGGTAGATCCAGGATAGTATCCTGCAAGATAACCTATAGAAACGTTATCTGTACCTGTAGTATTATTGCCTCCGGCTTGGTACCCTACTGCTGTATTGCGAAGCCCAGTAGTATTAAAAACCATTGAACTGTCACCCACTGCTACGTTTTGGCTAACGGTTGACACTGGCAATGCTTGTTTGCCAATTGCTACATTCGATGAACCCTTTATATTCGCATTTAATGCCTGGTAACCCTCTGCTACATTATATATACCTGTTGTATTTGCTACACCTGCGTTTGTACCCAGGAAAACGTTTTGATTAACCGGATCAAGCAATCCGGAAAAGATACCATTGGTTTTAATTTCAAATGCTTTATTGTCGTTGGTTCCTATATAATTAGTACCTGGGGTTGTACCTGTGTTACCCGTGGTTAACCAATCGGTAGCAGTAGACCAACTAGGTATACCACCTGTTATAGTTAAGCTGGAACCATTAGCTCCATTAGGTATTGCAGAAAGATCACCAGTTGAATTATTTACAAAAACGAGATTAGAATTAGTGGTATTAGCTACATTAAATGTATTACCTGTCTTCATTCCATCTACACGCACTGTACCTGTGGTAAGCCCAATTTCTAAAGTTTGCGCAGGTGCAGTAGTGCCTATACCTACACTGGTATTTGCAGTACCGCCATTTACACCATTAACCTGGCCTAATACCAGTGCATTGTTTTCTGTTACAATGGCATTAGCACCTATTGCTGTAGCATAATTAAAACCAGCTTCATTAAAACCTGCATTATAACCAAGGGCTGTATTATAATTACCGCTGGTATTGGTATTTAAGGCCTCCCAACCTATGGCAGTATTATAATCACCCGATACACCCGGTGCACCACCGTCATTCAACAATGCATCGTAACCTACGGCTGTATTATCTATTGGAGCATTTGCAGTAGATAATGCACCTGAACCCACAGCTGTATTTTGGTTACCACCAAATATAGCATTGCTTAATGCATCAAAACCCACAGCAGCATTATCTGACCCATATCCATAAATCAAAGAGCCGTAACCTACCGATGTATTATCATTGCTTGCGGTACCAAACTCCTGAGATACGTCACCTATAGCCACATTTAAAGTACCTGTGATATTCTGCCCCAATGCTTTTCCACCAATAGCCATGTTATGGGCACCAGTAGTTTGCGCAGCCAGTGCATTTGTTCCAATGGCTATATTTCCCACTATACCACCCGTAGTGCTAAGTTGCAAAGCATTAAACCCAATGGCAATATTACCACTCGTATTATTTGCTGCCAGTGCATTAGTACCAATAGCTATATTATCTGCCGATGTTGTGTTGGCTGCCAAGGCTGAATTACCAATGGCTATATTGTTCGCCCCTGTTTGATTAGCATTTAATGCCAGGTATCCCAATGCGTTGTTTCCGGTGCCGGTAGTATTACTTGCGCCTGCGCTATCACCAATAAAAGTGTTAGCATCAGCTGTGTTGTTATATCCCGAATATGCTCCATATGCAGTATTGCTGCTGGCCGTGCTACTTAACTTAAGCGCACCAAAGCCACCGGCTGTATTGTCTATACCTGTGCTGGATGTAAACAAAGCATAGGTTCCATCTGCCGTGTTATTATTACCCGTAGTATTTGCCTGCAACGATTGCTGACCCGCAGCCACGTTATAACTTCCGGTAGTGTTATTGGGCAACGAACCATTACCGATTGCAGTGTTCTGTGTACCTGTAGTGTTTGAATAAAGTGATGTCTGCCCTACTGCAGTATTAGCCGAACCCGTATTATTTTGAAGAGCCTGAGAACCTATTGCTGTGTTAGTTACACCTGTAGAATTACTATAAAGTGCTTCATACCCGATAGCAGTGTTTGTTGTACCGCTGGTATTATGAAAAGCAGCATAAGAACCTACAGCTGTTAAATCGGATGCTGTATTGTTGAATCCTGCTGAATGCCCCAGGGCAGTGTTATCATTACTTGTTAAATTATTATATGCGGCAGAATCACCCAATGTAACATTCCTTGATCCGGTTGTATTTCGTACACCTGCATAAGCACCCACAAATGTTATGCCGCCTCCGGTGGTATTACTAAAACCGGCGCTATCACCAATAAAGGTGTTCCAGCTTGCGGTGTTCCTTTCCCCGGCATCAAAACCAAGTGCAGTATTATCGCTACCTGCTGTATTGGTAAATAATGTAGATGCACCAATGGCTGTATTTCTTGTACCTGTGGTGGTTCCATTCAGGGTGTTGTTACCATAGGCTACGTTAAATGATCCTGAGGTGTTGTTTTGCAGAGAAGGATATCCCATCGCTGTATTCTGACTTCCTGTTGTCTTATTCAATGCATACGCACCCACGGCTGTATTTGCTAAACCTGTACTATTGGTATTTAAGGCATTAACACCCACAGCGGTATTGTACTGTGCACTTGTAACATTTAACAATGAGTTATACCCAACACTTGTGTTGCCGGTACCAGATGCAGCCGGATTAAGGGCATTTACACCCCAGGAAGTATTTTGCAATGAACTATTAAGCAAACCAGCTTGCACACTATTGCGCTTAAACACCACATCCTGGTTATCAGTAGTACCCATAAAGTTGGTACCTGCTGTGGTACCTGCATTACCGAGCAATAACCAGCTATTACCACTACCGGCGCCTGTGCCAATTAGTGTCCATATAGGAGATCCCACAGTTCCAGAATTATAATAGTATCCTGAAGGAATTGCGCCACCGGTAGGTACGTAAACCATTAAGCTTACAGCTGGAGAACCTATTGTAGTCGCATCAGTTGTTGACGTTAAGGCCACATTAGGAATAAGCAAACCTTTACCATTAGGGGCCGTAAAAGTATTACCCGTATTTAAATCGAGTATAGCAGATGAGTTAGCTACAGTACCCGAAGTGTTTATACCTATGTTTTGCGCTTTTGAAACCGTGGCTGAAAAACCAACAATAATTGCGAGAGTTGCAATGCGTAGTGCATTTTTCCCACTTTTTGACACGACTTTTCCAGATGTAATTGTATGCATATTGGTGAATTTAGATATTGAGAACAAAGCAATTACGTATGATTTTTTCAATAGTAATTAACGGTGAACCATCTAATCTAAACACCTAAAACGATAAAGCTCCGCGTGGATCGCGAG
>Ga0206879_1225_pt1 | contig 10430 bp, 9 predicted proteins | sample Alteio_BWOrgCont_5_FD_152897 | JGI IMG/M metagenome (GOLD analysis project Ga0206879, IMG submission 152897) | Enriched cells from forest soil in Barre Woods Harvard Forest LTER site, Petersham, Massachusetts, United States -... | ecosystem: Environmental > Terrestrial > Soil > Temperate forest > O... | reverse complement strand
ATTTGAGCGGACAAAACATGGGTTACAAACGATAGCATCATTGCGGTTACAAGCAAATTCCTCTTCATGGCGGTCCGAAAAATAAGCAAGAAAGCAATCTTATTAGAAAAGGATGTAACAAATGGGCAATAAAATGGAATGAATGAAGAGAAAGGTGTAAAGAACCTTAAAATGGAATGATTAAGTATAGATATTCTTCCACTCATTTATAAGTGCGAGTTAGAACTTTAATATTCAGAAGTCAACTCTGAATTTAACGGGCTAAAAGTATGGAATAAATATATGAAATACATCAGTATAAATACCTAGTAACAAATAGGTACTTATGCCTATAGATTGATACCTATTTGTGCTATTATAATGTGCCGGAGTAAAGCAGATACTCTCCAATAAATTGCTTGAAGCCTTCTCCTAGAGAGACAACTGCATTGTGCAAAAAATCTACAAACTTTTATGCCAAAAAATTTGATTTCATCGCTTCAGATGTTTATCGTTTTGAGATAAATATAAGGACCTGCATTGTCTTGGAAGGATTTTCTTAGAATTGAAAAATCCAAACTATTTATCAAAACAAAGAGGATAAATGGACTTGGAAAATCTAAAATATTGTGGCAGTAATGCCTCAACTGAGGAACAAAACCTGGCTGGTCCGATACCAAGTCCAACCCAGTCGGGTTTCCTCAATAGGTTCAATAACGTTTATGATTATGAGGTTCATAGGGACAACACTTCAGTTGCATACCGGCTTCTTGAAATCAGGGGCGATAAGAATCTTTACAAGGAAAATATTTTAAGAGCAAGGGCAATTGGTAAGTATGCTTCTGACGGATCAATTAATCCAGGTTATGACAAGATTAAATGTGCGTTGCCATGCGTCAGTTGGAATTTTAGGTTTGATAGAAGGAGAACCAACGAAAATGTAACCTGTAGCACAGGCTATCTATATTTTGATATTGATAAGGAGGGATTTACTATAGACCGGATGGATAAATCCAAGATTTTTGCATGCTGGTCCTCACTAAGCAACATTGGCAAATCCGTCTTAGTAAGGGTCTCTGGCATTACTTCACGCAACTTTGAATGTAATTATACATTAATCGCACAAGACCTCGGCATTGAAGAGATAATTGATTTGGGGTCAAAAAAGATTGTCCAGGCAAATGTATTATCCTATGATCCTGGCATCTATATCAATTATGATAGCCATGTATATATGGCTTCAGAACCAGAACAGGTTACATTAAATAATAAGCGAGAGGCGGTGGCTTTGGTAGCCACCTCTCTTATAGAAGAAGAAAAAGTACAGGATAAAAAAGTATCATCAGGTACTAATATACGAGAAGAAAAGAAAAAGAAATACATAAGACCTCGTGATACCTTCTTCAGGTACAGCAATATTGATGCCTATGTTGAAAACGATGGTTTTAAAAGTTACAAGGAGGGTGTTCCGGTCATTTGTCTTTACTTACCTGCCACAATTAGCAGAGGTAAGCGTAGAAGAACTTTATTGCCTTATTGTAATGACCTGGTATTTCTTAACCCAGATATTGAGCAGGAAGAAATACAGGACCACATAATGTACAGGAACAGTTTAAGATGCTCGCCACCCCTGGAAGAAAAAGAAATAAGATATATAGTCAATCTTGTATTTAAAGCCAAGGTTAATGGCATATTGAAGCCCAGAGGAGAAAAAGTCAGAAAGGTTTTGTTTGGAAGTAAGTGCGGTATGGATAAGCACGATAAACAGAGTTATAGTGCTAAGATGGGGCAGGAATGGAAAAAAGAAGATACCAGGCAATTGATATATGATACTATTGAAGCCTGCACTGCAAAAAAGATTACGGCAAAAAAGATTGCTTCTGAAGCGGGCTTAGGAATTGCTACTGTTAAAAGATATTGGAGCGAACTTAAGGAGTTTGTTAAATCAATCAATGAGGAGCGTAAGTGATGAATTTTCTTTATTCCTGCTAATTATTTTAGTATTTTACCAGGATAGGCTAATTATGTAATAAGTTTGCATGGTATTTATAATGAAAACTAAATAATAGTAAAGAAAGGGTATGAATAAAATATATACAGAACTAACACATGTGGTCCGGGAAATGTATGCCGAAAGAGACTTTAAATTCTTTTTGCAGAAGAATATAAAAGAGAATAATTATCCGCAATCGGATATTGATCAGATACATGCCGGATATGATACTAAAAAGTTAGAGTTAATAAAGGAAGTAAAACTCAACAAGAGACAAACCTTACTTTACCTTGATGGGATAATGTTGAAACTGGTAAATGGAGGTTTTCTAACCAGTTTATTCGGCTTAAATGAAACCCGAAAGTTGATAATTATTAGATTTTTTGACTGTGGAACTGACTGGGCGTATTTTGATTTATGGCAGAAGTATGAAAGAAAACGGATGTTTAAAAAAAAATTGTGGAGTGGATTTACTAAAGTCAAATCAATATTTAGATGATGCAATATGAATTCCGAAGTTAGCTCTGGTTACTGAGTAAGATCAAGTTGAACTTCTTTAAGTCCTTTTATATTAATTTCCTTGGGTACAGAACTACCCTCTACAAACCTAAGAAATCCTTGTCTCGCGTGCGTTATTTTTTGAAATGCTCTATCTCTTATACTAAGTACATCGGTGTGATTAAATCTATGAAAAGGTGCAATGAATTTATCATCTTCTACTGAAGTATATAGACTATCGTTTTTCTTTTTGTTTAGCCTGGCTATATCATTTTGATTTATAACTAAAGGTACATCCACATGGTTGGGATTAAAAGCACGGTAAAATCTATTCCACCTCAATCTTTCATAGTGCATAATATATTTCATCTTTTCAGAATGATCAAAAAATACATCGTTCAAAATCTTGTACTGTTGGTTTAGATTAGCCTCATTCTTTACTTCTTTAGTGTTTTTATAGAACTGGCATCTAACATGGGAGTCAATCAATAAGATAACTTTCCCAGCCTCTTCCGTACTTAACTGGAATAATGCATACGCTCTGCTATGTCTACTATCTTTAAATAGCAACATGGCATCATTGTATAGGTCTATAGAATTACATAAGGCATAATATGAGCCCATTAGATATTCTCCACATTCAATATTTTTAAACTGATTTTTTTTCAACTGATAATTCAGATTTTTTTACGAAATTTCTTCAAGATATCTTAAATACTTTATACACAGTAATTATTAATTCTTTCTTTTACTTCTGTTGGTTTTAAGTTTTCATCAGTAAATTTTTTGATAAAATAGTTTCTTTCTCTGTCAAGTTCGTCTTGCGTAGTTGTTTGATAACGCTTATTCATAGTATCGCGATATACCGGGTATAGATAATTATCCGAATTGGTTGACGAAACAGGGGCAGCCATACTAATATATAACTGGCAAGCCCTGTATTTGTTTACTTGTCTATCAAGTTGAATTTCACTTTTAATATTTATTAATTCGGACCTTAATTTGTGCAAAGTAGAAAACAAGCGGATGAACAAAACTGTTATTAAGCCTGAAACAATAAGAATGCCGGATAATAGCATATTATCAATAATTTTATGTGTTATTACTTTAAGAAGAGCCAGGATAGCCACAGGTGGTATAAACCCGCACAATATCTGCACCCAACCTTTTTGTATTTGTTTAATCAGAGAGTTGTATACTTTTTTCATGACTTGAAATGTTTTGTTATTCATCAAATATATGCATATCCTTAATCTTTCTTTGGAGGATGACTTACCAGTTAGTGGGGACGTTAAAAGACAGAGATTATTTCCTGCTCTTAAACTCAAACCCATTAAGGAAAGCAGATAGAGATAGTCCGAACGCATTTGCCAGTTGGTTGCACCAATACAATGAGGGTGTAACCCCACCTGTCTCAAGCCTGCTCACATTTTGGAAATCGGTATTTAAAGCCGTTGCCAAATCTTCTTGTAGCCAGCCCTTTTTCTGACGCATTTTCTTTACATACGCCCCAAATTGCTTGTCAAACTCCTTATTATGCCTGGTCTTTTTATTCATATTAAGACCAAACTCAAAAAAAATGTGCATTTAACACTAAGCAAACTTGATTAGTTTACTATCTTTACTGTCTAAAACCTAGTAACATGAAAAACACACACTTTTATTTAATCATTTTGATTATCTTATTTAATGTACTCGGTTGCGGGCAGAATAAAAGCCAATCCAATAACAGGATTGAAAAACTAGGAGATTACGTTTCAAAAGATACTATCCAGGCAGCAGTAATAGCAATAGAGACATCGGGGATACCGTGTGTTGCATATAATACGGATAATGCAACACATTCCATCGCAGTAATGCATTACTCAGATAAGACATGGAGTTCAATTGGAAAACCAGGTATTTATTTTGGGTCTGTTTGTGCAATGACGATTGATGAAAACAACAACATATATACCGCTTTTAGGGATAAGACATCAGATTATAAGTTAACTATTGCTAAGTATGACGGTACAAATTGGAGTTCTTTAGGACAACTTAATATAGATGGCATGGTTATTTATGGAAATAAAATGTCAATGTCTATAGATAAGAACGGCATACTCTATGTTGCATTTACAACTTCAATTGGGCAAGTATGCGGACCAGCATACGTGATGGCATACAGTAATTCCAATTGGGCTACAGTCGGCAAATTTGCTGATGATGGATTTCTCACATGCAGAATGGCGATGGATAGTTCTAATACACCGTATGTAATTTGTTGCGGATACTCAAAAGGCATCGTAGTAATGAAATATAATAATGCAAACTGGACAACTATAGGTGGAAGGTGGAACTCCGCCTGTCACGATGGCTTTATATGCTTAGATGCTCATGGTACACCTTATATTGTATACCATGATGATGGCAAGTTTATTACAGTTCAAAAATATAATGGAAATGCAACTTGGTCTACTATCGGTCCTCCGCAGTCAATTTTGATGGGTGGAAATGGTGGTACTTGTTACGGAATAGTTGCACCTAAAATAGGTTATCCAATGGTAATTTATAGCGATAATACAGGGCATTTAATACAATATGATGGAACTTCATGGAACAGTATCGTTACTCAAATCAATGCTTCTTCTGGGGCATTGGTTCTGGATAAGTCCAATACTCCGTATGTTTTCTTGCCGGATAATGCATTTAGGTTGATAGTTGGAAAAATTATAAATTGATTACTATGATAAAATCTTGCAAATCCCTTGGATTAACCATAATGTTTATATGGGCTTCACTTCAAGGTAGAAGTCAAAACGTAAATATTGATGATATTAACTCGTGTAAAAGTGTCTTATGCAGTGGAGGATGGATTTTTGACAGTAAATTTCTTTTAGACTCCACGGCAATCGCTATGGCTGAGTTACAACATGCTAACTCTCAATTTAAGACTCCAGCAATTTCACTGGAAGAATTAGCGTGGTATTTTAATACAGATGGAACTTTTCAAATTGTTGGCAAATCTATTACCAGCCCGCCTGGTGGTGCATCGGTAGAGGTAATCAGAGATACTGTCTTCACAGGTTTTTGGAAGTTTGAGGACCAGGCAACAACCCAATATTTCGTAAATAATGGTTATGATAATAAAATTCGGATGATAAATATTAAACCGTTGACAATTACCTACGCTTGTTTAAGATTGGTACAAAACGGTTTAACTATGGATTATTGGTACAAACCAGAAGGTAATGACATAATGGAAACTCAAGAGCCTCTTAAGTTAAATGTTCCTTTCTTGTTCTGTAACAATGTCGTTTGGCTGCACACAAATATAAGACCACAGATCAGAACCGCATGGGAGCAAGCAAACAACATTCAAACAAATACCACAGAGGATAATACCCCAAAAAACAATGTGGTAACCCTTATAGGGGTCTTTGATAAAAGTATGAGAACTGTAGGAGCATTGCACTTTATGAATGCGAGGGGCGATACAACCTTTTACTGTGAAAGCCTGGATAGTTGTATTGCTGATGGAAAACCTGCTGCTTTATTTGCCAGCCCCGATGCAATGCAAACCAAGACTGAATTTACTGGCAAGAAATTCAAAATAACTTATACAGTTGACAATAATAATCAAGGCGGAAATGATCATTCAGTAAATATAACCGTTACAAAAATGATTTTAGAAAAATAAATATTGTTATGTACAACCAGTTGAAAAATATGTGACAGACATTATAATATTACTCTGATATATTCTCTATTTTGCATTTCCAAAATGCAACACAACCCACTACCATGATTTACATTGAACCACTTGACCTAGATTTTTTAGAAACCAAGAATACCAAGTTTGTTTGCCGTGTGCCACCTCATTATACATTGATCCGGTTGGATAATATGAAATATTTAACGCCGGTTGACACCTACCTAACTTTGGAGTACCAGTATCCTTGCCAAATCGTTGCCCAAGGAGAATATATAAATGATAAAGCTAAGGATACAGTGAGTAAAGTCTTTTACCTAGTTAAATTGGCTGAAAAGAATTTATATTATCTAATGACTGAGGAGGAGGAGAAAAGACACATTGTTAAAAAGATGAGAAAATTGATAGAGACTGCCTGGATTTAAACAGTCGTAGGTTACTAAAATAATCTACCATCGTATCGTCTCTTTGTAAGTATTACCTATTTTCATTGTTATTCACTTCACAATGGATAAGAAACTTCATCTCTTACTGGTTGAACATATAGGTGTAATGCAATTAAAAAGGGGCGGTGTATTCATTACAAGGTTATTCGGGTTGAAGAAGACCATGTTGTCTATTATACGGCAATGGGTATACATAGGATTATCTATCCCACTTCAATAGAGGAGCAAAAACGAGCCAGAGAACTTCGGGGGCTTGATGAAATGCAACTTATTTTTATGAGGCTTATTGGTGTTACACACTTCTCAGAAATTGAGAGAGTGCTTTCTTGATTGCTGCTGTAGTAATAAAAAAACATTTGTTCTCTTGCTGATACTTGTTCTAGTCTGAGAGGTTCTTCGGGAGATTTTGTAAAGCAGGGGAGTAAATTAAGAGGTGACTTTATCCATCATAGCATCTAAGTCTTCTTCATCAAATGAGTCCAAATACCCTTCAGTAATTTTTATTGAAGAGTGCCCAAGAGCATTTTTTATTGCATGAACATCTGCTTTTTTCTTTCTTGCAACATTTGCGAAACTATGCCGGCTAGTATGATTTGTAATGTTTTTCTTTATTCCTGCCTTCTTTGCTATTTTCTTTAAATATTTATTTAAAAGTGATGTTTTGGCACTTATAATGGTTTTATATTCCTTGCTATTAGGGTCTAGGTCGTCCAACTCTTTCGGTGCAAAGGGAAAAATGTAATCTTCAGGTTTAGATTTCTCACTTATATAATTATTTAAAATGCCTTTTATCCGTGGAGATATTTGTATTGATTTTATTTTCCCTGTTTTGTCCATTTGATATATTAATCTTCCATTAACAATATTTCTCATCTTTAAAGTAAGTAAGTCTTCAACGCGAATTCCTGCACAATTAAATGATAATAACCAGGATTGTTGTACGTTGAATATTAACGAGCCAGGATCAAGTTTAAGATTTTCAAAAAGTTTTACTTCAACATCATTTAATCTTTCCTTTTTATTCGGAGTTACTTTTGGCATTTTATATCCTCTAAAAGGATAAATATTTGGTTCTATTAACTCTTCAGAAATTGCTTTATTAAAAATAGCCCTAACTCTTTTTAATACAGTATAAATAGAATCGTCATCCAGTCCTTTTTTTGCCAATGTATTTTCCAGGTCTGTAAGTATTGAAGGTGTTATTTGCCGAAAATCAACTGTAGCATACCCAAGATTTTGGAAGAAGGGGAATACGTGTTTATTTTTAGTTGTATTATATCCACTGCTAGTACCATACTTAAGCATCTGCTGAACTTTCTTATCCCAAAACAAAAAGAAATCTTTCGCGTCATCTCCTCTTTTAAGATTTTCTGCAATTACTTCTTTATTCACAAAAGAATTGGATGTTTGTTTTTCTGTCCAGGTGTTTTTTGCTTGTTTTAATTTCTTTTGCAATAAATCATTATACAGACCTGCGTCGGGATGTTTTTTTATCCAGATGCCGTTCTTACCATCTTTATCAAACTGCTCTGATTTGATAAATACACCCATTTTTATTCGGTTATGTTTCCTGTTTTGGGTAACTCGCAAGTATACCTGCTGAAGTTTCTGCTTATTCTTATAATGGTCAAGTTCAAAATGGAAAGAAATGTTGTCTCCTGACATCGTTCAAATTTATGATTACGAATATACTAATAATTAAATTTAATTCCGAAACAAATTCCGAAACATTTAATAAAACAATACAGTCCATATTCAGTTGTAATCAAAAGTGGATAGCCTGTATAATGCCTATATATACTGATGTATATTGGATTTTAACGGATTAGGGTGGATTTGGGTTTATTGGAGCGGATTAAATAAAGTGTGTAAATTTGCCCAGGTCGGGCAACATAAATCAAGCCCTGATTCTTAACAGTTTCAGGGCTTAGTTTTTGGTCGTAGAATTTAGCCTCTACGACTTAACCCCTAAAAAATAAGTACCAGATATATTCTCCTAATGAGGGTGGGGATCTATTATTTTACACAAACACATTACAAAAATAAAGCATAGACGAATTTTACTTCGCCTATGCCTTCAAACTCTAAACTGAGGTATTTTATTTACCTAACCAGGGTTACGTTACCTTTCTTAGTAAAGATATTATTATCCAGATCAGTTGCTACAACTCTGTAAGCAAAAGTACCTGTGTTCATGGGTTTTCCCTTATAAGTACCATTCCATCCTTCAGAGGGGTTGGTGGTTTCGAACACTTTGTTACCCCAGCGATCGAATATCTCAAGATCGATAGTGGCAATACAAATTCCCATCAGGTTATACACGTCGTTTACCCCATCTCCATTAGGTGAAAAGGCATCCGGCATGTACATAATACCGCATGCCGGTTTTACTTTGATGACTAGGGAATCTATTTCCTTACATCCTGCAAGGTTAGTTATAGTATCGTAATAAGTAGTAGTAATGGTTGGGTTTGCAACCGGATCCGGGCATGTATTACAGCTTAGTCCGGATGTGGGAGCCCAGTCATACGTATCTCCGGAGTTTATAGGTGAAATGCCAAGTGTAGTACTCTGGCCTGCAATAATTGTTGCGGCGCAGCAAGTATTTACAGAAGGGGCCGGTATAAATGTTACAGTAGTACTAGTAGTAGCGGTACATGTACCATTTGCAACAGTTACTGTGTACGTTATGTTCGCCAAAGGTTTCGAATACGGATCGTCGATGTTCGTAGCGCTAAGATAGGTAGCCGGATTCCAGGTATAGGTTGTACCACCACCTGCAATAAGCTGAACAGAATCACCACCACAAACGATGAACGGTCCGTTAATTTTGGGATTAGGGTACTGATTCACAGTAATTTTAACAGAATCGGTGCTGCTGCAAACTCCACTGGTACCTGTAACCGCATATGTAGTATCTGCAACAGGGCTTTCAGATATGGCATTTGCAGTTGCGCCATTGTTCCACAAATAGCTAGTAGCTCCATTTGCAATTAAGTTTACTTTGGCACCTATACAAATAGCTGTATCTGCCAGGGGTATCAGCGTTAAATTAACACCCCCTATTGTTACCGGAACAAAGCTTGTATTTACTGAGCCCGAATTACCACTTGTGGCTCCATCCGGAGGGAAAGCCGCCATCGTAGATGAAGTGGTCATTCCGTTAACACCTCCTAAAACAGCATAACTTGAGGTATTATTCGATGTGGCTATGTATCCGCCGCCGCCGCCGCCACCGCCGCCTTCAGCTTCGGTATCACCGCTAAGTAGCTGGCTTCCGCCTGCACCACCGTTGCATTCTAACAGTATCCCACTTATGGTGCCTGTTGAGCTGATAATAATTGTACCGCCCGCACCTGCACCACCCGGTCCATCTTTGTTGCTGCTTGAAAAATTTATGCCGCCATCTACCCCATTAGCCAGTATTTGCCCGCTACCTGAAACAGTACCATAACTAAAAATAAATACTATGCCGCCGCCATTGCCGCCGGCACCACCATTGTTATTATCCTCATGTCCCGCACCACCGCCGCCTCCCATAAAAATCTTTCCGGTACTATAATCCAGTGGCCTACCACCACGGCCGCCAACAGGACGGTCATGATCGTTAGTTCCCCATGAGGAAGAGCCAGGAGCATTAGTAGATGGATCACCATTATCAGCTGTAGAATAACCTCCGCGGCCACCACCCGTTCGGTGAACCCCGGACATCCAGGTATATTCCATATTCCAGAATGATGAGTATGTTGGATCTGGTACCCCGAATCCATCTATCCATAAGCTAGGATCCCCGCCATTAGCGCCGCCACCGCCGGGTGAACTG
>Ga0206879_1220_pt1 | contig 10672 bp, 8 predicted proteins | sample Alteio_BWOrgCont_5_FD_152897 | JGI IMG/M metagenome (GOLD analysis project Ga0206879, IMG submission 152897) | Enriched cells from forest soil in Barre Woods Harvard Forest LTER site, Petersham, Massachusetts, United States -... | ecosystem: Environmental > Terrestrial > Soil > Temperate forest > O... | reverse complement strand
GGTGGAGCTTCGGGTTCACTGGATGCTTCTAATATGTTCAAGCCTGCGCTTGCACGCGGAGAGATACAATGTATTGGTGCTACCACCTTAGATGAGTACCGCCAGTATATTGAAAAAGATGGTGCGCTGGAAAGAAGGTTCCAAAAGGTATTGATAGAACCTACTTCACCTGATGAAACCATACAGATATTGAATAACATCAAATCTAAATACGAAGACCATCACAATGTAACGTATACAGATGATGCTATAAAGGCTTGTGTATATCTTACTACCCGTTACATCAACGACCGTCACTTACCAGACAAAGCTATTGATGCTTTGGATGAAGCAGGTGCACGTGTACATATCATCAACATCAATGTACCACAACATATTATGGACATTGAAAAGAAGATAGACGAGATAAAAGAAGAAAAGAACAAAGCTGTACATACACAGAAATATGAAGAGGCAGCAAGGCTTCGCGATACAGAACGCCAGCTTTTTGAACAGCTTGATGCTGCCAAGAAGCAATGGGAAGAAGAAACAAAATCGCACCGCGAAACAGTTTCGGAAGGTAATGTAGCCGAAGTAGTAGCCATGATGACAGGCGTTCCTGTTCAGCGTATTGCAGAACATGAAAGTGCCCGCTTATCTAAGATGGAAGAAGAGCTTAGAGGTAAAGTTATTGGCCAGGACGATGCTGTTAAAAAGGTGGTTCGTGCTATACAACGTAACCGTGCAGGCTTAAAAGATCCTAACAAACCGATAGGCTCCTTTATATTCTTAGGCCCTACCGGTGTGGGTAAAACACAATTAGCTAAAGTAATATCTCAATACTTATTCGATAAGGAAGATGCACTAATACGCATTGACATGAGCGAATACATGGAAAAATTCGCAGTGTCGAGGTTAGTAGGTGCTCCTCCGGGATATGTAGGATATGAAGAAGGCGGACAATTGACAGAACAAGTGCGTAACCGACCCTACTCTGTTGTATTGCTGGATGAAATTGAAAAAGCGCACCCTGATGTATTTAACCTGCTACTGCAAGTTTTGGATGATGGCCATCTTACTGACAGTCTTGGAAGAAAGATCGACTTTAAGAATACCATTATTATAATGACATCGAACATAGGTTCTCGCCAGCTTAAGGACTTTGGGCGTGGAGTTGGATTCAACACTACTTCTAAAGAAGAACAAGGCGAATCGTTAGATAAGGGTGTAATTGAAAACGCACTGCGTAAAACATTTGCTCCTGAATTCCTTAACCGTGTAGACGATGTGGTTGTGTTCAACTCCCTCAGCAAGGACGATATCCACAAGATTATCGACATTGAACTGGAAGGCTTATACAAGCGTATTGAAAGATTGGGTTATACCATCAAGATAAGCAAGGAAGCTAAGGACTTTATTGTAGGCAAAGGCTTCGACATACAGTTTGGTGCCCGTCCGCTCAAGAGAGCTATCCAGAAATACCTGGAAGATCCGCTGGCAGAAGAGATCATCAAATCTAATGTTGGCGAAGGCGATTTAGTAAGTGTTGATTTTGATAAAACCAAAGAAGAGATCAAGATAAAAGCTTCGAAAGCTAAAGCACCAAAGAAGAATAAGAACGAAGAGGAAACTAAATAAGTTGCCCCTCCTAACCTCCCCATTAGGGGAGGCAATAAAATAAAAAGCCCTACAGAAATGCGGGGCTTTTTTATTGTATATATTTGTTCTTCTGGTACTAGCCTATGAAGAAAGCACTACTCTGTTTTTCATTTTTTGCATTTTTTGTGCCGCTTATTTATGCCGGTAACCAAAACCCTGATTCACTACTAACACTTATTGGCAGAGATCAGGAAGATACCAACAAGATAAACCACTTGAATACACTTGCCATCAGCTATTGTGGTAAAGGAAAGACAGACACGGCCTTACAGATGGAAAATAGTGCTGTTGAACTAGCACTGCAATTAAACTACTCCAAAGGCTTAGGAGCAGCATATAATAATATTGCCACGGCGTACTTTATAAAAAAAGATTACAAGAATACCCTTATCTACTTTCAAAAAGCCATGAAGGTTTATGAAGATATGGGTGAAAAGGGCAAAGCAGAAGTTGCGGGCCTTACGGCCAGCATTGGCTTTATTTACGAGGCTCAGGGCGACTACTCCACTGCTATGGATTATTACAATAGGTCGTTAAAGATGGCTAAAACCCTGGGCGATAAAAAGCAAATAGCCATAGCTACCGGAAATATTGGGAATATTTATTCAGTGCAGGGAGACGAGGTTAAGGCTATGGACTGCTACCTTAAAGCGCTTGAGCTAAAGGAACAGATAGGCGATAAACACGGAATTATAAAAAGCGCCAGCAATATAGCCACCCATTATAAAGACCAGGGGGATTATGCCAAGGCTATGGACTATTATTCTAAGGCTTTAAAAACTGCAACTGAAGTAAATGATTTAGACCTGGAAGCCAATACCTATGTTAATATAGGTGACGTATATAGGCAGGAGGGCGATCTTAAGAATGCACTCGATAATGAATTTAAAGCCCTTAACATAGCCGACTCACTTCAATACAAGCCTTTGATGGCAAGTGCGAACAGCACCTTAGGACTTATCTTTTTTGCTAAGGCCGATTATAGCAAGGCTTTAGGTTATTACACCACAGCATTTAATTTATACCAGGAAACTGGAGATAAAAGCACCGAAGCAACCATATTGGGCGATATGGGTATAGTGTGCGAAACACAAGGCGATTATCCCAAAGCGCTGGATTATGAGTTGAAATCGCTTAAGTTATGTGATGAACTTGGCGACAAGAATGGCGCAACAGTGTGCACAGGTAATATTGGCGATATTTACATGAAGCAACAGAAATATAAGGACGCTGAGAAATATATTCTGCAAGCGCTATACCTTGCTGATACCATACACCTGCTTGAATCGATTAAAGAAAGTAACCTGGAACTGAGTGAGCTGTTTACTAAGACCGGGCAGTGGGAAAAGGCCTACGATGCCTATAAACAATATGGTGCTGCTAAGGATTCTCTATTTAAACAAACTAAAAAGGAGCAGTTATATAAATTAGAATCTAAGGCAAACTTTGAGCAGGCTATGGCGCTGCAAAAGGAAAAGGAAGATGAAGCCAGCGCACTTGAAGCAATAAAGCAAAAAAACCGCAGCATGATCTTTGCAATTGTAGGTTTTGTATTACTAAGTATAGCTATTGTTGCGGCTATGTTATACCGCATGCAGATCAAATTAGACAAACGAAAAGAAGCATTGGAGAAGGAACTAAGCGAAAAAGAAAAACAGGACTCACCTACTCTATCATAAAAGCTTTTTCCTATTTTTACTCATACAATCACTAAGCTACCATGAAAAAATCTTCACTTCTTTTTATCGGTATATTACTTGCTGGCTTTGCAGCCAAGGCGCAAGATCCTCAATTTACCCAGACTTACGCTAATCCTCTGTATTTAAACCCTGCATTTGCGGGCACAGATACTGTACAAAGAATAGGTGTAAATTTTCGTGATCAATGGTCGGGCGATTATGTAACCTATGGCTTTTCGTATGATAGAAATATAATCGACTCGAATTTAAGTATAGGGATACTTGCATACCAGGACAGAGAGGGCGGCACTCCCCCACCAATAATAAACACTACAGCCAGCCTGGTCATGGGATACCAGTTCCATATAAAGACATTTACGTTGAGTGCAGCTTTAAAGGCCACTTATCTCCAGGTAAATCTTAATCCAAGTATCCTACATCTTGCATATCAACCCAATAATAGGACTTCAAATGCCGATTTTAGTACAGGACTTTTAGGTTATGACAAATATTGCTTTTTTGGTTTTGCAATTGAGCACTTTACAGAACCTGTTGAATCATTGATGATTGGTGGCGGAAGTCAATTGCAAATGAAATTCACATTTAATGTCGGAGGAATGATACCCATTGGCTCAATGACACTATCTCCTACCCTGACATGTATAAAGCAAGGGGATGCTTATATGACGGTCGCTGAATTATATCTAATCAGCAAATATGTTACTGCCGGATTAGGTTACCATTTTGGTGATCCATGGACAACTGGGAATAGCTTAACATTTACTCTTGGCCTACAATACAAACAATTCAGATTAGGCTACAGTTATGATTATACTTCGCTTGAAAACTGGGGCCCAACCAATGGAATATTATCTACTAACGAAGTTTCTCTTGCTTTGGTTTTGCCATACAAATCTGCTAAATACAAAAAGACCAGAGGAATTTCTTATCCTCATTTTTAATTCCAACCACCAAAAACCATGAAAAAACTACTACCTCTATTTATTGGCTTAATGCTTGCAGGAATAGCTACTAAAGCACAAGATCCATTTTTCATACAGACTTACGCTAACCCTTTATACCTAAACCCGGCATTTGCAGGTACAGATACTGTGCAAAGAATTGGTGCGAACTTTCGGGACGAATGGCCAGCAATACCTGGTGAATTCATTACATATAGTATTTCTTATGACAGGAATATCATTGACTCTAATTTAAGCATAGGCATACTTGCATACCAGGATAAGGCCGGACAAGCTGTATTAACTACAACAAAGGCTACCCTTGTAATTGGGTATCAGGTTCACATTAAATCATTTACTCTAAGTGCTGCTGTGCAAGGCGGTTCCAGTCAATTAAATATTGATGAAAGCAAGCTAAATTTTGGAAATATGATAGATCCTAGAAAGGGTTTTATTTATAATACCGGAGAAGTATTGACAAGAAATAATGTTCTTGTTCCAGATTTTAGTGCAGGCATTTTAGGTTACGGCAAATATTATTTTGCGGGCTTTTCTATTGATCATTTTAACCAACCGAATGAGTCATTTGTGGCTGGCACAAGTCCTTTGCCAATAAAGCTTACGATCAACGCCGGAGGAATGATACCTCTTGGCAAGTTAATACTATCTCCTACCCTTTTATATACCCAGCAACAAAACTTTAACCAGTTAGTTGCTGAATTATATCTGATCAGTAAATATGTAACAACAGGATTAGGCTTCCGTAATGGAGATGCATTATTATTTGATCTTGGCTGTCAATACAAGCGAGTTAGATTTGGGTTTAGTTACGATCTAACCATTTCTCAATTAACTCTTGCTACAGGCGGTAGTTACGAAGTATCTCTTGCCTTAGTTCTACCTTATAAATCTACCAAATACAAAAAGACAAAAGGAATATCGTATCCGCATTTTTAAAAGCACTCAGCTACTTAACCGGTGTACAGGTATTGTTTATAAATTTTTCCGGGTTAATTTTAAATGATGTTTTGCAATTGTATGAATTGAAGTAATACTTTTTGTCCTTATACTTCCAGGTATATGCCTCATCCATATTTATCTTCATTCCGCATACTATGCATACCAAACTATCCTTACTGGCATGTATAGAAGTTATTCCAGTACTCCTATTGTTTGAGAAACCTAAGGAAAAGAACAAGCAGGTAATTGATACTATCAGTAAAGAGTAAAAAGATTTTGATTTCATAATCATCCAGATTAATTACTATTACAGTTTAAAGTTCAATCCAACCAGCAAGCCTGCTGTAGCATTGTGTGTAGCCTCGCGGTTGGCATCATAAAAGCGAGTCGGTGTATCGCCATTATAACTTATCATTACATTCTTATTCTCTACATCCTCAAAACCATAATCAAACCTTAATCTTGCTGATAATACCATATGAGCGCTTAAGTTAAAAGCGGCACCCAGCTCCACTACTCCATCAATGGTAACTGCTTTATACAAGTCTATAGGTGTTATGTTGGTATTTGGGTAATCTTCATCCGTATGGTTCACCTCTTGTGCAACATTATACAGGAAGTTAATTTGCGGGCCTACCAGGAATGAAAAATATATGGGTTGGGTATTATCTGTTGAAAGAGACAACATAATAGGCAACTTAATAAAGTTTAATTCTGCCCTTGCTGCATAATCTCCGTTAACATCCAAGTTGTTTAAAAATATTTGCTTATTAACCACCGAGCTATATGTAGCCGAATTGTAGGGGGAAGCATTAAAATTTCCCTCAAAATTCTGTCCTTCTCTCGATAATAATACATCCACAGCCAGGCCAATATTTTTGTTAACGTTGCAAGTAGCACCTATTCCAAAATTAAAATACGTAAAATGACTTACATAGTTGAGTGCCGGGCTTGCATTGGCATCGTTGCTGTTCATCAATACAGAAAACTCAGGCTCGTACCGTATGCCAAATTCTAAACTTTGGGCTTTTGCATTTAGTGTGGCCCCAAATAAGAGCGGTGAAAGTATAATAGACAATATGATTTTATTCATGGAATTGGTTAATAGATTTATATCCTGCAAATGTGCGCACCTAAAAGACAACTGCTCTTACAAATGGCTCCGCATAAGTTATATTATTCACATATATTATTTAACCCTCTCCAACAAAAAAGCCCCCAACGCTTTCGGTCAGGGGCTTTTATAATAAATGTATTATTTAAAGTTTAGCCAATAGCCATGGTAAGCCATAGTCCGCAACCGGCAACTACTAGTATAGATGTTACAATTGTATTTACTTTGGTTTCCGGGTTCTTTATGCCATTAACCAGGTTTATGGGCATAAACAGCAATAGCAGGGTGCCAATGCTCGTATAGCCCATAATTAAAGAATAAGGCCAGTGCATCATTCTAAAGAGTATGGCCAGTGTCATTAATATGCCGGCAAGGGTTGCTAAGCCAACCAGCACCTTGTCTTTAGCCTGTTTCTGTTCCTTTATTTTAAGTGTAAACAGCAAAGGCAGAAAAACAAAACATAAAAAGAAAATACCCAGAACAACACAAATGTTCGCCCCGAATAAGTGCAGATACTTTAATATAACGCCAAGGCTTAAAACTGTAGCAGAAAAAATTCCGCTGTTGATCATTACCTTTTTCATAGTGTAATAGTGTTTATTCATTAGCAGAGATTGGGTTTCTTCTTCTATTTCCTTCAACTCATTTTTGTAAAATGTTTCAATGGTTCTGAAATAGAAGCTGTCGAAGTCTCCGTTTTCTTCGAGGTTTTGCTCAATGATACAGCAAACATGGTCCAGGATATCCTGTTGCAGGCTCTCCATCTTAACGCCACGTGCACTAATGTCGTTAATAATGAAATCTATTTGCTTATCGTTGATGCAATACATTCATGCTGTTTTTAGGTCCAACAAAAATTTCATAGTATTCATAAAGTCAGCCAGCTCGCTCACTTTTTGCGCCGAAGCTGCCTTACCCGGCTTACTTAGCGTGTAATACTTACGCGCTCTTTTGCCATTATATTCCAGTTCTGTAGTTACAAGTCCATCATCTTCTAAAGCATGTAGTGTTGGATACAATGCCCCTTCGGTTATTTGTATTTTATCATTGGTCAGTTCTTTTACACGCTGCGTTATTTCGTAACCATACATGCGCTTGTTATCTGCCAACAGCTTTAAAACAATGGTTTTAAGGGTTCCTTTTATTAATTCTGATGAGTAGAGCATAGCTGTTATTTTAATTACATAAGACAAAGATACATAATATTCTTATGTATCTGACAGTGATGCATTAATATACATAATAAACTATTGATAATCAATATATTGTATTTACAAATAGCTATACAGATGACACAATGGAACCATCCGGAAGGACAATTAAACAGAATGTTCCTTAAATAAAAAAGGCAGCTTGCTTTTATTTTTAATGCTCGTCATGGTGTTCCTCTTCACGATGGTGATATCTACCATGCTCCTGGCGTTCGATGCCATGCCTATCTTTATAATACCAAAATCCTTCCCTTTTATAATACCCACCAACAGGCTCTACATATGCAACACAGCCTTGTATTAAGAGTGACCCAAACAAACATATGGCTAAAATCAGTTTTTTCATTTTGATTATTATAAGTTGTAAAATAAAGATATACCTAGCAAGAATATTTTTAAAGATTATTTCTATCAATCGATGAAAATTGTGGTTCAATCACTTACATTACTCTTTTAAATCCGCTTTATCTCAACATATATGTTTTAAGGGTTAATTTAAATAAGGCTTGCTCTATCCTATATAAATAAATATTCTCTATTATTGTTATAAGCAAAAGGAGGCCTTATGATGCAAGATAAATTTGAAACGGAAAGGCTTTTACTAACACCAATAACGCCGAGTGATGCCCCATTCATCTATGAACTATTGAATACCCCCTTATGGATAAAATATATAGGCGCGCGAAATATTAAAACAATTGAAGATGCAGAAAAGTACATTCAAAAATTACTAAGTACTCCTGCTCTTACTTACTGGGTGGTGAAATTAAAAGGGACTGATACCACATTAGGGCTTGTTACTTTAATGAAAAGAGATTACCTGGATCACCCGGATATTGGATTTGCATTTTTGCCCCGGTACTTCAATAAAGGATATGCTATTGAAGCCTCACGTGAGATATTAAATTACGTAATAAACGAATGTGCAATTGCCACAATTGTGGCTATAACAATCCCCGAAAATATTAGCAGCATTCATTTGCTGGAAAAATTGGGCTTACATAAGGAAAAACCAATTGTAATTGAAAATGAGGAGCTGTTGTTATACAGCACATAAAGTACTCACTGGATTCGATGTTAACTGCTCAAGCTTATTATCTGACCAAAGTTATATTACCTTTTTTAGAAATTGTATTGCTGTTTATGTCTGTTGCAGTTAAATAATATACATAAGTACCTGTATTCATCGCCACTCCTTTGTATTTGCCATCCCACCCTACTGATAGATTTGTACTCTCAAATACTTTACTTCCCCATCTGTTATATATTATTAAATCCATATTTTGTATACAGTTTCCCATTACATAAAGAACCTCATTGGTTCCATCTCCATTGGGAGAGAATGCATCAGGTATGTAAATGGGGCCACAATTTTCTTTCACTATAATTTGTACAGTATCAACTGTACTACAACCTGCCATATTAGTTGTAGTAACTGTATATGTAACGGTAGCTGTTGGTGTGGCAACAGGATTGGAACAATTTGTACAACTAAGCCACTTTGAAGGGATCCAGCTATAAGTATCGCCACTACTTACTGGAGCAACATAAATATCACTACTCTGCCCAAGGGTTATAGTAGCATTACAACAGGCTGCAATTACCGGGGCATTATTAACATTAACCTGTACGCTATCTTTTGCCTGACAATTAGTATTAGAAACCGTTACTGTATATTGTAATGAGGCGGGCGGACTGGCCGAAGGATCATTAATAGATGCAGAACTAAGCCCTGTTGGCGGAGCCCAGGTATATAAAGCACCTCCACCTGCTAAAAGCTTTACACTATCTCCAAAACAAATATTTTGAACCGCACTGATCGTTGGTATTGGCAGGGAGTTTACTGTTACAAGAATACTGGTATCCTTAGTACATGTGCCATTACCCACAGCCAAACTATAGGCAGTATTGATGGTTGGGCTAACCTTTGCTGAATCTGTTGTACTAACAACTCCTGTCCAAACATAACTTGTACCACCAAAGGCATGCAAGGTTATGCTCTGTCCTTTACATACAGATGCTGAAGATGGATTGAAAGTGACAGATGGCAAGGCATTTACAGTTATTTTAATAGAATCCCTTAAAGAACAGCCTCCTATAGTATCAATGACAGTAACTCTGAACATAGAGTCGGCATAAGCAGCAACATGCACAGTATCGTTTTTTTGTCCGAAAGGAGTCCATACATACTTTATAGTATTTGCTCCAGTTGGTAATGCCTGAAGTGTAGTAGTATCACCAGAACATATCGTTGATTTTGAACTACCCATGGTTAAAGATGTTAAGTTACAGGCAGAGAATTCCGCTACAAAGGCATCACCACCACCGCCGTTTGATGTTTGATACGCACCTAATGTGGATATGGCATTGGCGCTACCTGTTTCTCCGGTAATAAATACGTTATCTTTTGCATCTAAAACTATTCCGTAACCCTCATCACCACCACCACCACCATACAAGGTACCCCAAAGAAGTGAAGACCCTGATGGATTAAACTTGGCAACAAATGCATCGACATTACCACCGTTCGAGGTTTGATACGCCCCTGTTGTAGTTGTATTGCTACTCCCCCAGCAATCGCCCGTTACATATACATTGTATGACTGATCTACGGCTATGCCGTGTGCATCATCTATTGGCGGAAAACCAGAAGAGCCTCCATAGTAAGTACCCCACAATAAAGTAGAACATGTGGGATTAAACTTTGCAACAAATATGGCATCTCCACCACTTATAAATGTTGCTTGCCACGCTCCAGTGGTAGCAATAGCATTTGAACTACCTGTAAAGCCAGTAATGTATACATTATCATTTGCATCCAGGGCAATAGCGTTACTTCCGTCGTAATCCAGTCCGCCATAATAAGTGCCCCAAATTAAGTTGGTGCCACTTGGATTAAACTTCGCTATAAATCCATCATAAATGCCACCATCCGGGCTATGGCCAGGCTGCCATGTGCCGACTGTAGAAATACCCGTAGTACTCGCTGTAGTTCCAGTAATAACAATGTTATTACTCTTATCTAACGCTATGCCATTGCCGAACTCTAAGCTTCCACCACCGTAATAGGTTCCCCATAATAAAGTGGTACCATTAGAGCTAAACTTA
>Ga0206879_1219_pt1 | contig 10673 bp, 9 predicted proteins | sample Alteio_BWOrgCont_5_FD_152897 | JGI IMG/M metagenome (GOLD analysis project Ga0206879, IMG submission 152897) | Enriched cells from forest soil in Barre Woods Harvard Forest LTER site, Petersham, Massachusetts, United States -... | ecosystem: Environmental > Terrestrial > Soil > Temperate forest > O... | reverse complement strand
GACTTTTAAGGTATTCATACTTTGCTTTTTTATAACGCCTCAAAGTTACATTGTTTTAATATCCAATTAACAGATTTTTTTGTGCCAGGGTTTTATTAGGGCGTTCCACTCCGGGTCGGGCTTTACGTTCCAAGTCCTCATTGCATTCCGGGCTTTCCACTGCAATCCCTAACGCAATTGCTTATATGTTCCAATGTATTTCCTATTTTTGGGAATCAGAGGTTATAATGAAAAAACTAGGTAAAATATTTTTAATTTTCATAGCACTACTTATAGTAGGCCTTACCCTGGTCTTTTTTTTTATATCGCCCATCACCAAATACGTAATTGAAAAGAATGGACTGGCATGGACCGGCCGCAAGATAACCATTGGCAAGGTTAACGTTAAAGCCTTTAATGGCAGTATTTATATTAAGGATATAAAAATTTATGAGGCCAATAGCGATAGTGTATTCTTCGATTGCCATGACATTTATCTAAAGGTAAACCTAAAAAAAATGATTGCGGGAATATATGAAGTGTATAAAATAAAGATCGATAACCCCGAGATAAGGATCACCCAGGATGGCAATACCTTCAACTTTGATGACCTGGTAAAACGTTTTTCATCACCACCCACTGAAAAACCTGTACATAAGGGTCCCGAAGTGCATTTTGATATAAGCAATGTGATCATAAACAATGGCAACATCACGTACAATGACATGCCTATCCATAATATATTCAGGATGCACAACCTGAATTTTAACCTGCCGCAAATTAGCTCAGCCAACCCCGAGAGCAAATTGCATCTCGACTTTAAATATGGTACAGGTGGTTTTTTCAACATCGACCTGGATTTTAACAGTAAAACGTTCGACTATAACCTGGCTTTGTTAATTGATAAATATGATCTGAGCCAATATTATACTCCGCTCAATTCCTTTATCGCCATATCATCGCTTAAAGGTGAGCTAACTACCAAGCTGAGGGTACATGGCAAATTCAACAATCCCAAAAACCTTTCACTGGTTGGTTACCTGAATATAAATGATGTAGAAATAAAAGACCCTAACAAAAGAAAATTCTTTGCACTGCGCCAGCTATCTATAAATATAGATAGCATAAATGTGAAACAAAATCTGTTTGCGATAAGGCACATTGTATTTGACAGACCTTATTTTGAATTTGATGATTACCCCGTAGGTAATAATTTCAGCAGGATGATAAAATATAAAGAAAAGCCTGAGAAGACTGATACCACCAGGAATAAAAAATTAGACTATACCAATATGGCAACCCTTGCACAATCGAGCTTTAAAGCTATGGCGGTAGATTACCTGGGTGCTAGCTACCATGCCGACAGCATAGTTATACGTAACGGAGAGTTTGAGTTTAACGATTATACACCTGAACATAATTTTCATTACAATGTTTCCAGGTTTAACCTGTTGACAGATGAGATCGGGAAAAGGGATAAAATAATATCATTTAGCATGAGTGCTGCATTAGATGATACCGGCAAATTAGCTATGAAGGCCAACTTAAACTACGACCTTAGAAATAAGCAATTCAGCTACGACCTTACTACGCTAGATATTTCGGACATATCGCCCATTACCAAATATATGCTTGAAAAGAACAGCGTTAGATGGACGGGCAGAAGGATAACTACCAGCAATATAAAAGTAAAACCATTAAAGGGAAGTATCTATATAAAGGATATTAAGATATATGAAGCCGACAGCACTAATGTATTTTTCGATTGCCATGATGTATACATAAAAATCAACCTGAAGCAAATGCTCAACAATGAATACGAGGTAGACAAAATAAAAATTGACAACCCGGAGATCAGTATTATACAAAATGGAAATAGCTTCAATTTTGATGACCTGGTAAAACGCTTTTCATCAGACCCCAATAAACCGGCAGATACTAACGCTCCTGCTATCCATTATGACATTAATAAAGTACTTATCAATCATGGTAACATTACCTATAACAATGTACCTATTCACAACATATTCAGGATACACGACCTGAACTTTAATTTACCTGAAGTAAGCTGGAACAAGCCTGTGACTGCTGCTCATCTCGATTTTACATATGGCATAGGTGGTTTTTTTAATGTAGATGTAGATGCTAACCGTGCCACATCTGAATATAACCTGGCACTATCAGTCACTGATTACGATTTAAGCCAATACTATGCTCCGCTTAATTGCTTTATTAACATATCTTCTCTTAAAGGTTTATTCAATACCAAACTTAAGGTACATGGCAAATTCAACAGCCCTAAAGATATTTCAGCGAGTGGTTTTATCCATATCAATGATCTGGAACTAAAAGACACTGCGGGACAAAAAGTACTTGCCTTTGGCGAGCTTGGTTTTAATATCGACACCATTAATGTAAAACAGAACATGTATTACCTGCATAATATTTTATTGGATAAACCCTATGTTCGGTTCGACTATTATCCCAATGGCAATAACATAAGCCAGATGATAAAATACACCTCACCTCCGGCACCTGTTAAGGATAATAATACCGGTGAGATAAAACCTGATTACTCGAATGTATTCACCCTGTTCTCATCAAGTATAAAAATGATGGCTGTAGATTTTAACAATACCAATTATCATACGGATAGTGTAATTATACAGCATGGGCAATTTGTATATAACGACTATACACTCGATAAGTTATTCCATTACAATATTTCGAACATAAATATTACAACAGATAAAATAAGCGCGGCAAAAAAGAGTATACAGTTCGATTTATTTGCTAACTTGAATGACACAGGTAAATTTGTTATGAATGCAGATATTAGCCTTGACCTTAAAGATATGCTCTTGCGCTATGATATTACGGATGTTCGCATCTCTGATTTTAATCCTTATTCAGAGTATTATGTTGCCACTCCTTTCGCAGATGGGTATTTGCGGTATAACAGTACAGATTCTGTGGTAAACAGAAATTTAAAAAGCACCAACGCAATTCATATTGCGGGAGTTAAAACAGGTAAAAAAACGTATAACAAACCTGTGTATAAAATTCCCGTACGTATGGCGATATCCTTGTTAAAAGATGAAAAGGATAACATAGATCTTAAAATACCTGCTAAAGGAAACCTGGATGACCCTGATTATAAAATGGGACCCTTGATTGGGCACATTATAAGTGAACTGATAGTGAAGACTGCTGAATCGCCATTTAAGCAACTGGCAAAACTATTTGACAGGGACCCGGAAGATATGAAGCAGATACCGTTTGAATATATGCAGGATAAACTGGCCGAAAAACAATTACGCAAACTGGATGATGTATATAAGGTACTTGAGAAGAAGAAAGAAATGAATGTAGAGATAATACAGCTTGTTGACAGCCTGGATGAAAAGGATGAATTGGCATTGAAATTAGCCAGGAAGCAATACTATGATGAAACCCAACATATAGTAAATGATAGCTTACTAAGCAGACGAAAGAAAAGAAAAGAAATGAAAGCAGAAAATAAAATAGCTGCCCAGGATAGCCTGTTCGATAAGTACCTGAATGAAAAACTAAAACTTAACGGAACAGAGTTAATGGGCGTAGAAGATAAATGCATAAAATTTGTAGGCGATACTATGCTAATACGCGAAGTGCATAAAATGATCGAAAGCCGCAACCGCGAGGTAAGCGATTTCCTCATCCATAAAAAAGAGCTTTCACCCTTACGTGTTAAAGTGGTAATGAATAAAGACACTGTAAAGGCGCAAAATCTCAGCCAACCTGTATTTGAGATAAAATATAGCGCGGAGGACTAATCTGTACTATTTATCACTAATTGGATATTTGAAACCAAATTGTATATATTAGCAAAATGAAGTTTACAAAAATTATAGCGTGTGCGCTTCTCTTGTTGGCCGGCAATTTGCATGCACAGCTTACAGTAAGCCGTACAGCACCCTATAACAATATTCATTACCTGGTTCAAAATTTGCTATTAGGTAGCGGTGTTGCGGCCAGCAATATAACCTATACGGGTGATGATACAGCCATAGGCTTCTTCAATGGAACACACTCCAATATTGGATTAGATAGCGGGCTTCTTATAACCAATGGCGCTATTACAGATGCCCTTGGCCCATTATGGACGATTAATAATAATAATAACTATAGCTGGCCTGATTGTTTTCTTCATACCGATAACGATTTGGCAATACTCGCTAATACAAGTGTTACATCTGCCGCAATTCTTCAATTTGATTTTGTACCTTCTTCAGATACAATTAAGTTCACCTTTGTATTTGCGTCAGAAGAATACCCTGATTATGTTAATGAGTTTAACGACGCGTTTGGATTTTTCATCAGCGGTCCGGGCATATCGGGCCCTTTTTCTGGCAATGCTGAAAATATTGCCCTGGTACCTGGAACCACCCGCCCCATTTCTATAAACAGTATCAGCTACGATTCCAATTGTGCCTATTTTATTTGTAACGATTATACCACACCATCTTTTTATACTGCTAACTCCTGCACAGGTATTTCCTGCCCCACTGCTCACTACGATTCCAATGCTACAGTTGGTTATGGTGGCTTTACAGTACCCCTTACCGCTATCGCTGTTGTTCAGTGCGGAAAGAAATACCATATCAAGCTTGGTATTTGTAATGCAGTAGATTGCGCGGTTTCAAGTGGTTTATTTATTCAAGCACAGAGCTTCCATTCGGGAGTAAATATAAAACCTAAATTATCTGTTTTATGCCCGGGTAGTGATTCAATAAAACTGGATGCAACAGGTGCAGCAACGTATGCCTGGTCACCATCAACAGGTTTAAATTGCACCACTTGTGCCACTGCTAAGGCCTTACCGCACCATACAATTACTTATACTGTGGTAGGTACAACGGGTGCCTGCGTGTCAAAAGACAGTGCAACCATTGTACTTGATTCGGCAAGCGGTATGGTATGCTGCAATACATATATAGTAAAGGGCGGAAGCGCTTCGTTAAGCGTATCGCCTACAAAAGCAGGAAATACGTATAGCTGGTCGCCAACAGCCGGCCTTAGCTGCACCACCTGTCCCGATCCCATAGCAAGCCCTACTACATCAACAACCTATTATTTAACCATAAAAGATAGCGCAGGATGCACTAAGCGCGATTCCGTTAGAATAGATTATAACTGCGCTAACCTTACCATACCTAATGTGTTTACGCCTAATGGCGACAAATTGAATGACCTGTTCTTTGTAAATGCTACGTATGCCGATTCGTATACCATATATATATATGATCGTTGGGGTAAGGAAATATTCACCAGCAATCAGGCTACTAATCCCTGGGACGGAACTACCAAAGGAGGCAGCCAGGTGCCGGATGGGGTGTATTACTATATTGTTAAGTTAGAATGCGGAGGCACCAAAACCGAGAAAAAGGGTTTTGTGCAGTTGTTGAGATAACACCTATTACATTGAGCGTAATAGCTTCCGGTTTCCTTTCAATCTACTTCCCGTATTTGAAATAAAGTAGAGTGCTGAGGATTAGGTAAAAACCAATAGGTATAAAACTGACTATTCCTCATGTATTCTTCATTTATAAGTAGTAAACTTGCTATATAACCTATTAAAACTAAACAACATGAAACTAACCAATGTAATCGCTACAGGCGCAGTTCTAGTAGCAATGGCTTTCCACCCAATTCTTGGACATTCACAAACTGTTCAACAAACAGAAGATAATAAGGCTAAGAACAAAGCTAAATTAGCTCGTGCTGAAAAGAACGGTCATCCTAAGAATGCAGTAAAGGATGAAAAGAAAATTCAAAAGGATAACAAAGAATTGAAGAAAGGCAAGTAATTGTTTTAGCAATTTTTAAAAGCCCTGGTAATTATTTACCGGGGCTTTTATGTTTATGCTTACATAATAAACGGCCAATCTTCAGGACTTAGGTTCTAAGCGTTGCTGTTAACCGGGAAGGATTACTGATTAAATCAAGAGCAGAAAGAATATCCCTACAAACTATGTTCGAGGACATTAAAGTCTCGGCAGATGCTCCTTCACCTTGAATAACAATAATTCCGATAATGGATGCCTTTAGCATTAATTTGTCATTCCGACCATTGCCAATACTAATAACTGTGGATGGATCAAGTTTACGAATATGCTTTTCTTTTTGTTCCGCCTGATTCTTTTTGGACAATAATTCGATTTTACAAGGTATGCCCATCAACTCCTCCTTGGCAGTGCCATGAGTATCTCCTGTTAAAATATGAATATTAATATTTTTAGATAAAGCAGTCAGAGCCTTCCTTACTCCTTTAATAAGCTTACCATCAATTGCCAGTGTGCCATTAAAATCAAGCACAAGATGGTAAATTAAAATTTTGTCTTTAAAACCAGGTATAGAAAGCTTTAGCATAAAATACATTGAGCTGCAATATTACGCAATACCTTGATAATTTTACAGAGTAAACTATAAATATATTATTACAATATTACACATTTTGATTATATTTGTATTCGATTCTTTGAATATATAGAAACTGAAAGAAATATGGGTTTACACACAAGAAAGGTGTAAACCACTTTTAGAGATTTAAGTACTTGATAATAAGGTACTGACGGGTTTACACGAGTTTACATTTGCAAGTGTAAAGCCTTTCCATTTTGCTAAAGAATTTAGTAAAAAGAAAAGAGTGCGACCCTGAGACAATCCCAATAGCTATCGCAACAGTGGGATTATCCCTTTACAACATTCTTTATTCGCTCCCAGATGATATCCTGCTCATAGCCCTTCTGGAGAGCATAGTTGACAAGCTTTTGCTTGGCAGCCATAACAGAATCATACTCGTCCTTATCTATCTTGCGCTCCAGTTGCTTCCACTTTTTAGTTAGCAAGTCATCCAGGGTTTTGGTATACTCAGTCTGCGACAAGGCAGCAAGTCCGCTATCGATAAGCTCATCGGAAAGGCCTTTGCGCTTCATTTCGTTTATGATGCGTTTGCGTCCCCACTTTTTATACCGGAACTTACCACTGGCAAATGCAGAAGCAAAGCGCTTTTCGTTTAAAAATCCTTCGCTAATTAGCTTTTCTATTATGGGCGGAACGTCGTTTTCAAGTACCCCGTAATCCTTAAGCTTTTTCTCCACATCCGACCTGCTCCTTTCCATAAACGCACAGTATTTCCTCGCTTTTAGCAGGGCAATATCAATAGAAGGCGTTTTTTTCGTTCTTTTGTTCATTGAAATAAGGCTATACAAGGGTAAAATTACCCCATTTTATGTTCGAACGCATAAAGAAATTCTTAGGTAACAACAAACAGATGTCATTCCTTGATCATCTGGAGGCTTTGCGATGGCATGTTATCCGTTCTGTTATTGCCTTGCTTATAATAACCAGTGTGCTTTTCTTTTACAGCGATTTTATTTTCGACACTGTACTCTTTGGCCCTACTCACCCCGATTTTATTACTTATAGAGCATTATGTAAACTCTCGGAACTATTGCACATGGGTAATACTTTGTGTGTTGAGAACAAAATACAATTCAACCTGGTAAATACGCAAATGTGGGGTCAGCTTACCATGTATATGTGGGGTACCTTTGTAGCAGGGCTCATACTTACCATACCCTATATATTATGGGAAATATGGAAGTTCATTGGCCCAGCGCTTAAACCAAGCGAGTTAAAATATGCCAGAGGTTTTGTATTGGTAGCAAGCCTTTTGTTCCTGATAGGTGTGGCTTTTGCTTACTTTATTATTGTACCCTGGACGGTGAATTTTTTGAATGACTTTAGAATGAGTAAAACACAGATAAATAACTTACTTAACGTGAGTTCGTATGTTTCTACGGTAACTACCCTGGTTGTATGGATGGGTGTAATATTTGAATTACCAGTGGTTACATTTATACTTACTTCTATTGGGTTAATCTCTCCTGCCTTCCTTAGAAAGTATAGAAAACACGCGGTGGTTATTGTGCTTATAGTAGCAGCCCTTATTGCCCCGCCCGATGTGGCGTCGCAGGTGTTTATATCGATTCCTTTATATTTACTCTTCGAAGTAAGTATATTTGTTTCTAAATATGCAGAGAACAGGAAAACAGCAAAAACATAAGATAGATGTCAAGAATATTAATAACCGGTGGAGCAGGATTTATAGGAAGCTCTTTAGCAGAAAAGCTGGCTGAAGATCCGCATAACTATATTGTTATTGTGGATGATCTTTCTACCGGTAATATACATAAGATACCCAAGTCGCCCCGCCGCAATGTGCAATTTATAAAGTGCAATGTAAACGACTGGCGTGATCTTTCGGGAGTAATGTATTCTCAGGCCTTTGACTATGTGTTCCACTACGCTGCAGTGGTGGGCGTTCAACGTACTTTAGATAACCCGGTAAAAGTATTGAGCGATCTATCTGGTATCCGTAACCTACTTTCGTTTGCTAAGAACAGCGGAGTAAAAAGAGTGTTCTTTGCTTCCTCATCAGAGGTATATGGAGAGTCGGTTCACCTACCACAAAACGAGGAGACCACACCACTTAACTCCCGCCTGCCTTATGCCATTGTAAAGAATGCCAGCGAAGCTTACTTAAAAGCTTACCATACTGAGTATGGTTTGGAGTATACCATCTTCCGTTTCTTTAACACATATGGGCCAAAGCAATCGAAAGACTTTGTGGTGTCACGCTTTCTTGCAAAAGCTTTAAAAGATCATCCTATTGAGGTATATGGAGACGGACAACAAACACGTACCTTCTGTTACATTGATGATAACATTACTGCAACTACTAATGCTTTCCAGAAAAACCTGTTTGTGAATGATGTTGCAAATATTGGCGGAGGGGATGAGATAACTATTTTAGACCTGGCAAAAAAGGTCATCAAGATCACTAAGTCTAAATCGAAGATAGTTCATCTGCCACCCCTTGCGGACGGCGACATGACAAGGAGGAGACCAGACCTGGGAAGGATGAAGAAGCTATTGGTACGCAAGCCACTTAGCCTGGATGATGGACTGAAGAAGATATTGAGTAACACTAAGCATATATTGTAATTACGAGGTGAATATTCCTGCATCGTATCAAAAGCTTGTTAAAAATGAAATTGAAGATTTCTGCACTCAGTTAAGTTCTTCGCCTAAGGAACTTTACGAGCCCATGTGTTATATGATGCAAATGGAAGGCAAAAGATTACGCCCTATTCTTCTGCTGATAGCAGGCAGATCTTTTACCAACAACATAAAGCGGCTGTTACCGATTGCACTTGCTATCGAGATATTCCATAGCTTTACTTTGATGCACGATGATATTACAGATAATGCACCCTTGCGCAGAAACAAGCCCAGTGTGCATATAAAATGGAACACCAACATTGCTTTACTAAGTGGTGATGCAATGATGATAAAGGCTTACGAATATATTGCTGAGACTCCGAAGCCTTACCTTCATTCTATATTAACTGTATTTAATGATACAGCACTTAAAGTATGCGAAGGCCAGCAATTGGACATGAACTTTGAAACGCAACAAAAGGTTTCCATAGAGGATTACTTGCACATGATAAGCCTTAAGACCGCAGCCTTGTTTGCAGCCTCGTTACAAATGGGTGCAATACTGGGAGGAGCTTCAAATAAAGATGCTGGAAGGATGAGAGCCTTTGGGGAAAATATTGGAATGCTGTTTCAGTTGCAGGATGATATCCTTGATGTGTTTGGGAAGCAAGAAAAAGTAGGTAAGCAAACGGGTGGAGACATTATACAGAACAAAAAGACTTTCCTTCTGCTTAAGGCACTAGAGCTATCTAAGGGAACAATATTACAGGAGCTTAAGTCCTTACTTAGCAATAAGAACATAAAGCCTTCGGAAAAGGTAAAGAGAGTGAAAGCTATCTATGAAGAAGTGAATGTGCTGAAACACGCTAACGACCAAATGAAGCTATACTTTACTAAGGCACAAAAGGCCATACAAGGGCTCAAGTCAACTGAGATAAAAATTCTTTCTGACCTTGCGGCCAGCCTGATGAGTAGGGAAATATAATTAGTTGCCGGTTCCTTTGAAGCCTACCAGCAGAGCTACGCAGCCCGTTTGAGCAACCTGCGTAGCAGGTACCTTTGGAACAATAAGTTGTATGGTGACGTTCTGGGTTGCCTGTACGTTAAAGTCCCAAAATTTAGGACTGTTATAGGTTTTACTGTCGAAGAGAACTGCTCCGCTTTTATCATCCAATAAGCGGAAACTAACCTTGCCTAATTCCTGTTGCGCACTCACCACTACTCTGTATTGGTGAGCCCGAAAAAAGGTAACACCTATCTCAGCAGTATCACCAGGTAGCAGGACTGCAATATTCTTCTTGCCAATATCTGTGAATGTGCCCAGCTTAGGAATACATTCCTGGCTCACAAGCTGATCGCATTGCGGTAATCCTTGAAATGAGATAAGAATAAGGAATAATAAGAGAACGCCCTGTTTCATTAGTATTCTTGTATAATTTCGCTACGTACCGCAGCAGTAACTTCTGTAATGGTTTTAAATTGCTCAGGTGTCATTAATATTTTTTCAGTACCACCAATTGTAGAAGTATTGTTTGTACCATTGGTTGAAACATCTGTTTGGCATTGTACTTCAACACCAGCATAAGCATCCTGGAGTCTTCTAAGTTGGTCCTTAATGGTTTGTATCCCTTGCGCGCTATTCTGGT
>Ga0206879_1218_pt1 | contig 10714 bp, 8 predicted proteins | sample Alteio_BWOrgCont_5_FD_152897 | JGI IMG/M metagenome (GOLD analysis project Ga0206879, IMG submission 152897) | Enriched cells from forest soil in Barre Woods Harvard Forest LTER site, Petersham, Massachusetts, United States -... | ecosystem: Environmental > Terrestrial > Soil > Temperate forest > O... | reverse complement strand
TCAGGATTAGAGGATTGCAAATTTGCACTGGATGCCATGAAGAACCCTGTTCCTTTTACTCCGAAAAACATGGGGCTTAACATTAACAGCGCATATAACGAATACTTTCCGGCCATGACTGCGGATGATGGAATGTTCATCTTTACTCGCGAAATAGACGATCCGGAGAATATGTACGGCCGCCAGGAAGACTTTTACGTAAGCTACAAAGTTGGTAACGACTGGACACAGGCTGTGAATGTTGGAAAGCCCCTTAACACACCTGATAATGAAGGAGCGCCGACTATCTCTGCCGATGGGCACCTGATGATATATGCAGGATGCGACCGCCAGGATGGGCATGGAAGCTGTGACCTTTATTACTCATACAGAATTGGCAAAACATGGAGCAAAGGAAAAAACCTGGGATCACCTGTTAATACAAGGAACTGGGAATCCCAGCCCAGCCTTTCGAGTGATGGAAGAACACTTTACTTTATCAGGGGTTCATTTACTGCGAGGGGTGTTAAAGACCAGGATATTTATATGACTCAGCTTAGCGACTCAGGTACATGGAGCGTACCTGAAAGATTGAGTGATACTATCAATACACCGGGCAATGAAGAATCTGTGCAGATAGCAGATGACAACCAAACGCTCTACTTTAGTTCAGACGGACATCCGGGCATGGGTGGATTGGATATATATATGTCAAGACGCCTTCCAAATGGAAGATGGGGAATACCCAAGAACCTAGGCTATCCTATCAATACAAATAAAGACGAAGGCAGCTTTTACTTAGACCCTAACGGGCATACAGCCTATTTCTCATCTGACAGACCCGGAGGCTTTGGTGGGCTTGACTTTTACTCCTATGAGCTTTATGATTCCGCCAGACCACAGCCTATAACCTATGTTAAAGGCAAGGTTTACGATGCTAACACAAAGAACCCTCTTGTTGCTTATTTTACACTAACAGACCTTAACACGGGCAAGGTAATGGTGAAATCTGCATCAGAAGCGGGAGATGGAACCTTTTTGGTTTGCCTGCCATTAAATAAGAACTATGCGCTTGATGTGTCGAAGAAAGGTTATTTGTTCTACTCAGACAACTTTTCTCTTAAGGATGTTACCGCCAGCGCAGCACAGCCTTTTATGATGGATGTACCGCTGCAACCTATAGATACAGGAGCCAAGATAGTATTGAAAAACATTTTTTACGAAACAGATAAGTTTAATCTGAGGCCTGAATCACAGGTAGAGCTAAATAAGCTGGTTAACTTTATGGATGCCAACCCTAGTATTAAAATAGAGATCAGCGGGCATACTGATAATACAGGTGCTAAAGACCACAACATCATATTATCCAAGAACAGGGCGAAATCTGTTTATGATTACCTGGTAGCACATACAATTGCGGCCACAAGACTCACCTATAAAGGTTATGGACAATCTGTACCCATTGCAGATAATGGCACCGATGCAGGCCGCGCACAGAACAGGCGGACTGAGATGAAGATAACTGCAAAGTAATGCCCCTCCTAGCCTCCCCATGCGGGGAGGGACTAAATTAATACTCAACACTGAATAAGGAATATTGAATTTCGAAATGCTTATATCTATCGCACCTATATACGAAACTACAGAAAGTGATTTCCTATAAGGTATTATTGTTTAGTTTTTTGATAAAACAAATACTTACTAAACTATTTATTAAAATTACCTATCCTAATTACTATTTGCTTTTTGTTGTTTTGCACATCATCTCTTTGTACATCTATTTCGTAACCATCTAATTTCTTATATGCATTTTCTGTATCGTCATAGTAATTTTTACCATGTCTATTCAAAAATCCTATAAGTTCTTGCCTAAATACACCACCATCACTACCTATGAACATAACAACAGATACATATTTATCAGTTATAGTATCGTGCTTCACTAAATAATTAAATTTAGTACAGATATATAAGCTGTCTTTTACAGTAAAATGCCTTACTGTATTTATTACTCCATTATTTTCACCAATTTGTAAGCCATTATTGATCCCTGTATTCATAAGATTCCCGTTCCCTTTTTGAGATATAGTATTAAAACCAACTATTTTCATGCTATCCTGTCTGTGAATGCTTGTTATAGAGTCAATGTGAGTAATCATCTTATGTTCTCTTATTACATAATTCGTACTGTCTATTTTTCGTTCTATCTTATGCTGTATATCTTTAGCATCAGATTTTTCTTCTTGACTTTTAATCCCTAATACTCCAAATATAAAAGCCAGAATAAAGAAAATAATAAGTGCTATGTTTTTACCTTTATGCTCCCTCCCCCATTTCCAGTCTATCCCGATTGCTGTAATTATTAACCCAAAGGCTAAAGCTCCTATTTCGTATCCCATTATATTTGTATTGGTCACACGAATATAAAAAACCTTATACTCCGAGTTGATGCTCATCTATATATTCAATCTGATTTTCTATACATTTCTGTACTTTCCTATATAATATTAAGGCTTTGAAAATTCAGAATAATCAATTTTATTCTCTTTCACATTCTTTAACAATACATTCTCAATTTAAAGGCATTACACCCGTTAATGAACCTTTATGAAACATGATTGTATTACTCTTTGAACCCAATATCAAAACCATGAAAAGACTAATTGTAGCACTTACCTTATTAAGCCTGCAAGCATTTGCACAAAAACCCGAAAAGATATATCCCATCAATGTTCAGGAGAGAGACCAGGACTTTTACAAGACCCAATCTAAACTGTGGGGCGAAGAAGTAAAAAAACATCCAAAAAATGCAGATGCCTGGAAGAACTATTATAATGCTAGCCGTTATATCGACGGAGTGTTCCGGCGTGATAAAGGAGCTGATAAAGAAAAAATGATATACCAGATAGTAGCAGAGATGGAAAAGAATGTTCCTACTTCAGTAGAATTTTACGATTGTAAAGCCGGCTTAATGGGTAATTCAAATACAGATACAACAAGCTATTTAAAAATAGTTAGAAAAGGATTGGCAATTGACCCGAATGATGTGGGCTTATTAGAGTGTTACATTAATTATTGCGAGATAAACGGAAAGCCAGAGAAACTAAAGGATCTCTATACCCGCCTTTATAACTCCAATAGATATACAGAGGGTATTATGGAAACTGCCTATAATATTCTAATGTCTCTTGATAAAAATGCAATAGTTTTTGTAGATGCAGACGATGACACCTACCCAATGAGGATGTTGCAAGAGTTAAAAGGTATCCGCTCCGACGTAACAATAATGAATACCTCATTCACCACTTATTTACCAGAATACTCAAGCCGAATGCTTAAAAAACTCAACATAAGCATTTCTGATAAAATATTGAACAGAAGATACTATGCAACTGAACCCATGGATTTTTTGAAAGACCTGGTGGTTGCAATACATCAATCTAATCCTGATATTCCTATTTTCTTTGACATCTTCTGCAGGGCTGAAAAAACCTTTCCAGATAGTCTATACTGTACGGGCTTGGCCTGGAAATACAGCCCGGTTAAGATCAACAACATAGCACGCTTAAAGAACAATATAGAAAACCATTTCCACCTTAATTACCTGGATAGCTATTATAACAACGATGGTGTTTCTGCCGGCGTAGTTGAAGACATGAAGACCAGCTACGTAACGCCGTTTGCGATACTTTATAAGTATTACCTGGAAATGGGTGAAAGCAATGACCGCACTGAATTCTATAAGAACTTTATTATGAAGTACGCTGCTAAGCTGGGCAAGGACAAAGAAATGGAAGAGTTTTTACAAGGTAAAAAAAGCAATATTTAATTCCTCGTCCATTGAGCAATTCAAGCATACTAGAAGACAGAGAGCTCATGCATCGCCTACAAAATGGCGATGCAGAGGCTTTTGATGAACTATACAAACGTTATAGCAAACCTCTGTTAGGCTATTTTATTCGAATGCTTAATTATGATAAGCCTAAAGCCCAGGATGCCTTACACGATCTATTTTTAAAGGTTATTGAAAAGCCACACCTGTTTGATACCAGCAAGCCCTTCAGATCTTGGATATATACCATTGCCTATAATACCTGCAAGAACCATTATAAACATAATGAAATAGTAAAAGAAGCACATATCGAAATAAAGCACACCGAAGATATGCTGGATGAAAAATTCCTGGTGGGTGCCGCCGCTAAAATGGATGCCAAAGATTTTAAACAAGCCTTAATGGGAGTACTTAATGAATTATCAGCGGATAAAAAGACAACATTCATACTTCGTTACCAGGAAGACAGACCTATTGCTGAGATAGCTGACATCATGGAATGTTCAGAAGGCACAGTAAAATCAAGGATATTTTATACCATCAAAATATTATCTGAAAAACTAGAAATATATAACCCGAAAAACTAAATTTTATGGAAACTAAAAATGAATTCGATGATCTATTGAAACGCGCTATGCAGTTCGAAAGTGGTGAACTTCCAGAACCTGATCCGTCCATACAAAAACGCTTACAAAAGAAAGTAAAAAAGAATGCTATAAATAAGAACAAGAGCTTCTTCTCCTCCATAGTACAGTTCTTAAACATTGATATAAAGCTTTACCATGCAGGAATTGCGATAGCAGCTACTTTGCTTATCTTTTTAGTGCTGCGTAATAACAACGAAGCTCCAGCTACATTCAAACAAAAAGTAATTGTAGCTGATACCAATGTAGGTTCAAGCCTTAAGAATGATAGCTTTTTGGTGAAAAATTTTAGTGTAAGTATTTACTAGGTTGCCCCTCCTAACCTCCCCATTGGGGAGGAACTGCAATGATTCTTCAATAAAAAAGAGTGAAAAGCTTGCACTTTCCACTCTCAATTTTCAACTCTTAACTACGAGCTTATCCGTTCATTGAAATAAGGAACTCGTCGTTTGATTTGCTTCTGGCAAGCCTTTCTTTAAGGAATTCCATAGCTTCAATAGGGGTCATATCCGTAAGGTGATTACGTAACACCCACAGTCTTTGTAGGGTTTCTTTATCTACCAATAAGTCATCACGACGTGTACTGGAAGATACGATATCAATAGCAGGATAGATACGCTTGTTAGAGAGGCGGCGGTCAAGCTGCAACTCCATATTTCCTGTTCCTTTAAATTCTTCAAATATCACCTCATCCATCTTAGATCCTGTATCTATAAGCGCTGTAGCAAGTATGGTCAATGATCCGCCTTTTTCAATTTTACGCGCAGCACCAAAGAAACGTTTTGGCTTTTGCAATGCATTTGCTTCCACACCACCCGATAATACTTTACCAGATGCAGGAGATACTGTATTATACGCACGTGCGAGACGTGTTATAGAATCGAGTAATATTACAACATCATGTCCGCACTCTACCATGCGCTTGGCTTTTTCGAGCACTATGTTGGCGATCTTCACATGGCGTTCAGCCGGTTCATCAAATGTAGAGGCAATAACTTCAGCCTTAACGCTACGAGCCATATCAGTTACCTCCTCAGGGCGCTCATCAATAAGCAATATCAACAAATACGCTTCAGGGTGATTATGTGCGATAGCATTAGCAATTTCTTTTAACAATACTGTTTTACCTGTTTTAGGCTGTGCCACTATCAAACCTCTTTGTCCTTTACCAATGGGAGTAAATAAATCTACCACCCTGCTTGATAAGGTAGCTTGAGGATGTGATGAAAGATTAAACTTTTCGTGTGGGAACAAAGGAGTTAAAAAGTCGAATTGAACCCTGTCTCTTACTGCATCCGGTTCTTTACCGTTTATCAAATCTACACGTGTGAGAGGGAAGAACTTTTCTCCTTCCTTAGGTGGCCTAATGCTGCCGAGTACTGTATCACCGGTCTTTAATCCAAAAAGCTTAACCTGCGATTGCGATACATATACATCATCGGGTGAGTTAAGGTAATTGTAATCGGCAGAGCGCAAAAAGCCATATCCGTCGGGCATTATTTCTAATACACCTTCGGCTTGTACTATATTATCAAAATTATATTGAGGTTCTTTAGGCTTTTGCGGTGAATTCTCACGTGGTTTTTCAGGTTCCGAAAAAACAAAGTCAGCCGGAGCCTCATGATTTGTTGCAGGTACTGAAACCGCCTCAGAAGGCACATTATTTGTATCCTGTTCCGGTGGTGTACTTTCAGAAGATGCGTTTGTAGCGTCAAATTCAGGAGTATTCTTTTCTTCCATTCTATCGTGTTTTGGAGTTCTCTTAATTGTTTTGTCTTTTTCTAAGGTGGGGTGTGCTGCCTGCTGATCGAGTATCTTATAAACCAGATCTTGTTTTGTAAGATCGTCTGTTTTAGCAAGCTTCAGGTCTTTAGCTATCTCCTGTAATTCAGGCAGAGTCTTGCTGTTTAGCTCAATAATATCGTACATATAAAATATGAAAGTGGGTGATTCGGAAAGAGTAGTAAAGAGGAGTATTCGCTAATTAAGCTGAAGAACTGTATTTAAACTTGGGGAAGTGTTTGAGGGAAATGCTCTGCAATATTAATAATATTTTTTAATAAAATACAAATTAGGTTAAAAAAAATTGGGGCTCTATAAATTATGCCCTCTATTCATCAGCTATTTTAATGTACATTTGACTATCTTTTAAAGATTATGATTGAAGTTTTAAAGCACTGGGCCGATATACTTTTACATGCTGATAACTCCCTGAGAACCCTTGTTGCTGATTATAAAGGTTGGACCTACCTTATACTTATCCTCATCATTTTTTGCGAAACAGGTTTAGTAGTCACCCCCTTCCTACCCGGCGATTCATTGCTTTTTGCTGCCGGTACTGTTGCAAGTGGCTTGCACGTTTTAAACATTTACACCCTGGTTATAACCTTGTTTCTTGCAGCCTTTGCCGGAGATAACTCCAATTACTTCTTTGGCAGGTACATAGGGCCAAAGGTATTCAGCATGAATTTCCGCTTTATAAAGAGAGACTACCTGGTGAAAACCCACATGTTTTATGAAAAACATGGAGGCCAAACCATTATTATAGCTCGCTTCATACCTATCATTCGCACTTTTGCGCCCTTTGTAGCAGGAATCAGTATAATGGATTATAAAAAATTCCTTATTTACAGTATAGCAGGTAACATACTCTGGATCAATCTGTTTTTATGGGTTGGGTACCTTTTAGGGACTAATAAATATATAGAACAACATTTCTCTGCCGTTACCTTAATTATCATCGCGGTCTCTCTACTTCCTGGTATATATGGAATTATCAAAAACAGGTTCGCAACAAAGTAAATTGACTCAGACTTCTTCGGCTATATTCCCTGTTGCCTATTTACCTCCTATTAATCACTTTATAGCTATGTTGGCCCATGAAGAGTTTAAATGGGATACACACGAGTTCTATCACAAACAGTTTTACTATAATCGCTGCAATATATATGGCCCTAATGGAACTCAAACACTGACCATACCGGTACATAAGAGATTTGAAAAGACTCCCCTTAAAGACATAACGATAGTAGATGAAACACCCTGGCAAAAGATACATTGGCGCTCGTATGAAGCGGCATACAGGCGATCGCCTTATTTTGAGTATTACGAAGGCGAACTATATTCTCTCTATTGGGAATACAAAGCTGAATACCTATTAGACTGGAACATAAAACTGCTCGAAATTGTATTCAAACTAATGGAAACGAACCTGAAGCTTTCCTTTACTGACGAATACTTTAAGAGCTACGAGAACCTTGCTGATTACAGAAACCTTGCCTCTCCGCAGGAAGCAGTAATTACAAAAGAGATAAAGTACCAGCAGGTATTTGAAGAAAGAAATGGCTTTATTCCTAACCTCAGCATAATTGATCTTTTGTTTAGCGAGGGGCCACATGCTAAAGAACTTTTGATTAACTAGTCATGGTATTCCTTACATATAACGATGCCCCCGATGGAGTTTACCTTAGCCAAGTAATTGATGTATGCAATTATTTGGAGGATACATTTAAAGAACGGGTACGTTTAATTGCATTCGTTTCTCTGCGTGATTTTTTTGTACAAAAAGAAAAGATCCGATTCGCTTATTCCGATTCTGTTGTTCTGCCTATGTTTCCGGGTATAGAAAACTGGAAGATGAATTTGCTAAGACTTAAACTCCACCTGCTTTTTCGCAAAAAAGAAAAAGTAATTACACGCGGAGTATTTGCAAGCTTGCTTGCGCTTAAATGCAAAAAGTTTAATAAGGTTTGTTTTGATGCACGTGGTGCTTATGAGGCTGAATGGCCTGAATACCTTAAGGACTTCTCCCCTACCCTTGTTGCAAAAATGAAAGATGTTGAGAAGGAAGCATTGATGAAATCTAACTTCCGTATAGCTGTATCGCAAAAGCTAGTTGATTATTGGAAGGAGAATTATGGATACCAAAGTTTGGAACATGTGGTTATACCCTGTACAATTGATTCTAATAAAGCAGAATACGACAACAACGCTGCACCCGCCATAAGAAAGTTGTTTGGAGTAAAAGACAATGAAGTACTACTTGTTTACTCAGGCTCTTCAGCTCAATGGCAATCCTTTAAAAAGCTGGAAGAAGCTATATCTACTGCATTTAGCAAAAACCCAAACATTAAGCTTTTGATGCTCTGTAAACCCGGCGGCGAAAAAGCCTTAGCAGATAAATTTCCGGAGAAAGTTATACAGGCTTGGGTTAAACCCCAGGAAGTACCGGCATATTTAAGTGCAGCTGATTACGGCCTCATAATAAGAGAGCCCTCTGTAACCAACAAAGTAAGTTCCCCTGTTAAGTTTGCTGAATACATGGCTGCTGGTCTACCGGTAATAATCTCTGAAGGCATAGGCGACTATAGCGCTTTTGTAAAAGAAAAAAACTGTGGAATGCCTGTAGATTCAGTAGACTGGGCAAAATTGCAATGCAATTCTGAAAGAGAAAGAATAAAAGAAGTGGCTAAGACTTACCTTACAAAGTCTGCTTGTAAAGAGCAATACCGTAAAGTCGTAGAATTCTGATTCTATTTTCTCACAATAAGCAAAGGTATATTCACCCTGTGCCTTAGCTTATCAATAGTGGTACCAAAAATAAGATCCTTAAGTGTTTTATGCCCATGCACGCCCATAACCAGTAGGTCGGCATCAGATGCATTTACAATATTGGCAATACTCACTTTAGGATTACCATAGCCTATTGAAGGAATAGCAGTATACCCTTCGCTCTTGAACCTTTCTACATATTCGGATAGATTCTTTTTATCCGAAGAGGTTTCAAAATCTCGAATTTCTTCCTGCATAAAGCGTGCACCAGCCGTTTCTACGATATGTATAAGCAGGTATTGCGCTTCCTTACCGCCTTCAGCAATAGCCTTTGAAATAGCAATTACATCAGAGGGGGAGAAATCGACAGTAACAGCTATCTTTTTATAAGCAGCATGTTTTTCTTCCAACTTAAACGCCAGTGCAGATAAGTGAGGTACGGTAATATCATGCCTATATCTTCTGCGACGAGAAATAACCGGAGTAAGAAAAACATAAACAGTTAAACCTACAATAAGAAGCAGAGCAAGAGAGACACCTATATATGCAAAGATATTGCGGGGCTCACCATAGAAGTCTTTGAACACACTCATCAGCCATTGCACGTTAAGTGCAAGTATTATGATTATGCAAACCCATGCTGCAATAAGTATAGATGTCTTTGCTCTAAAATTACCCATCAGCTTTTTATCAGCTACAAAGTATACCAGTGGCACCATAGCAAAAACAAGCTGCATGCTGAGTATTACCTGGCTTAACACAAGTAGCTTACCTGTTGCACTATCTCCTAATATCCACACTGTAAAAAATGCAGGAATAATAGCAATGGCACGTGTAATAAACCTTCTGAGCCAGGGCTGTATACGAATATTAAGATAGCCTTCCATTACTACCTGTCCCGCCAAAGTACCTGTAAGTGTAGAGCTTTGGCCAGCAGCAATTAAAGCTACTGCAAATAATATAGGTGCTATTTTTTTGCCAAGGATAGGATAAAGTAGTTTATATGCATCTTGTATATCACTCACTTTAAAAAAGCCTGCCTTATAAAATGCCGCTGCTGCCAACACCAGTATGGCCACATTCACAAAAAACGCAATATTGAGTGCAATGAAGGTGTCTATAAAATTAAAGCGTATAGCCTGCTTTATACCATGTTCTGTATGAGCATACTTGCGGGTTTGAACCAGCGATGAATGCAGGTAAAGGTTGTGTGGCATTACCGTTGCCCCTATTATTCCTATAGCTACATAAAGAGCACCGCTATCAGGCAAACCGGGTACAAAGCCTTTAAAGAAATCTGCACTTACAGGTGCGGCCCAAAACAGTTCAAACATGTATGAAAAGCCTATTATAGCTATAAGGCATATAATAAAGGTTTCAATCTTACGCATACCATAACGCTGAAGCGTAAGCAGTAGAAATGTATCGAAAATAGTAACAAGTATTCCTATTAAAAGCGGCAAACCAAAAAGAAGATTTAAGCCAATGGCCATACCCAATACTTCTGCCAGATCGCAAGATGCAATGGCTATTTCCGCCAACAGCCACAAAAGAAAATTAGCCAGGGGCTGATAATACTGACGAGATACCTGGGCCAGATCCATGCCCTTTACTATCCCAAGCCTGGCACTTAGGTTTTGCATAACTAGAGCAATCAGGTTAGAAACAAGCAGCACCCATAAAAGCGCATACCCATAAGCACTACCAC
>Ga0206879_1217_pt1 | contig 10717 bp, 9 predicted proteins | sample Alteio_BWOrgCont_5_FD_152897 | JGI IMG/M metagenome (GOLD analysis project Ga0206879, IMG submission 152897) | Enriched cells from forest soil in Barre Woods Harvard Forest LTER site, Petersham, Massachusetts, United States -... | ecosystem: Environmental > Terrestrial > Soil > Temperate forest > O... | reverse complement strand
GGCTTTGCGCTTGAAACGAATAACGAACAAAAGAATGCGGCTGATAAGCTGAAACGAAAGAACCTTGATGCTATAGTATTGAATTCGATGCGCAGCAAAGGCGCTGGCCCGGGTGGTGATACCAACAAAATTACTATTATTGACAAGTATAATAAAGTAAAGCATTTTGAGTTAAAACCTAAGACTGAAGTAGCTAACGACATTGTAACCTATATTATATCGTGCTTAAAAAAATAGTTCTGCATATTGCCCTTTTCCTGGTGTTCTTTCCACTGGCTGTCAGTGCACAGGAGCTAAACTGCACGGTAGATGTGGTATCGCCCCAGGTACAGGATGCAGCGGCTCAATTAGTCTTTAAGAACCTGAAAGACGCTATTTACCAGTTTATGAATAACACCAAATTCACGAACGATAACTTTACCAACCAGGAAAAAATAGACTGCACACTATTCATGAATATGACTTCGGTCAACGCGCCTGGAGACTATGCAGCCACCCTGCAAATACAAGCCAGAAGGCCGATATACAAGTCCTCGTACAGCTCTACCATGTTCAACTACCAGGACAATAACATTCATATTCTATACCAATTAAATCAGCCTCTTATATTCAATATCAATACCTACTCCGATAACATTACCGCATTGCTGTCCTATTACGCATACATTATACTTGGCAATGATTATGATTCGTATTCGCCTAATGGTGGAACCCCTTACTTTTTGAAGGCCCAAACTATTGTAAGCAACGCACAGAACTCAGGTGAAAAAGGCTGGAACCCTTTGGATGGTGACCAAACCCGCTATTCGCTGATAACAAATATATTGGATGAAACCTATTTTGAACCCTTGCGCAAGGCCATGTACAACTACCACCGCCTTGGGCTTGATGTTATGTATATTACACCTGAAAAAGGAAGAGCAGAAGTAACAAATGCCTTAACCATGGTTCAGCAGGTGTATAATGATAAGCCCGCTAACTTTAATATTCTGTTGTTCTTCAATGCCAAGGCTAATGAGCTGGCCAATATTTATTCAGAAGCGAGTAACGAGGAAAAGTCTAAAGTATATGCAATCCTCTCTGCCATTGACCCGACAGACATTGATAAGTACAGTAAATTGAAAGTAGAGTAAACCTAGTTTGCAGCAGTTTTGGGTGAAGCACCCATCACTTCATTCTCAGCCGATTCTTCCCTTAGCATTGTAAGTAGTTGACGGCTTTGGTTGATGCACCAGTTAACGTGATTACTTAGTACAATAATAGTGTTCTTTCCTTTAATATCGCGCATGAAGGCTGCATTAAAGCCATGCCACCAGCCATCATGGTAAACAAGTGTGTCGTGATCGAATATGGTCAACCTCCAACCGTACCCGTAGTTGTGTTCATTCACCCAGCGGCTATGTGGTGTAAAGGCTTCCTTTAAGGTTGATTGTTTTACAAGTTTATCGGTATATAATGCCTGGTCCCATTTCAACACGTCCTCTGAGGTTGAGTAAATGCCCTTATCGCCTACTACTCCATCTAAAAAGTCGTAACCGGCTTTTTTGTAATTGGCATTATAGCCGGTAACCATGTTAGGTACAATGGTGTCGTTCTTATCGTAGATGTGCGTATGAGTCATACCTAATGGTGCAAACACTTTGTAACGCAGAAACTCCGCAAATGGCACTCCGCTTACCTTTTCTGCAATGGCTGCGAGCAGGCAATAGTTGGTATTGCTATAATCGAATTTCCTGTTCGGCGGGAAATACTTCGGTGGATGCTTCTCTATAAGCATTTGTACTACCTGCTGATTATCCATCAGTGTAGATTGGTCTCTGCAAACATTGCCACACAGGTACATGTAATTAGGCAGGCCTGAACGATGTGCCAATAGCATACCTACAGTTATGCCCTTGTATGGAAAATCAGGGAAAAACTTTTGGATGGTATCTGTATAATCTAACTTGCCTTGCTCCTTAAGCATAAGTATAGCAACCGCAGTGAACTGCTTTGATACTGAGCCTAACTGAAACTCCGAAGAGTCAGTTAACTCCTCTTTTGTCTTGTAATTCGATACGCCAAATGAGCCTTCATACAATATCTTACCATTATGCGCTACCAGTACATTACCATTAAAGCGGGCATTTTTAGATAGCACATGAAAGAATGAATCGATCTTAAAAGACTCGTCCTGTTCAATTGATGAAAGGACCATGGTATCTTTTAAAGGTGGCTTTGGTATTGCAATTGCCCTGGCTTTTTCAGGAACATATTTTGTAGCGCTGCCCGGTTTTCCCTGACTATTAGTGCTGCCGATAAATGTGTAAACTACACCGACTGCTGCCAGTGTAAGAATCAGGGGGTACACATGTTTTTTTACCATACGCCGGCTTTTAGTTAGCTCAGTGTTGTTTTACTATTACTACCAAATATTTTGATTGACTCCAGAAAGCCTTTGCATCGCTAATTACAAGAGAATCAGACTTACCATTACCGGTAATTTTATATGAACCACTTGGGTGTACGGTTACCAGTTGCATAAACTTACTGTACAGTGGCAATGCCTGCATGGTTGTCTTATCGGCCTTGGTAAAGTATGAAGTATTGAAATCCTTCTTTAACTCTTCTGCTCCACCTATTCCGGCAATACTACCTTCTTTCTTTATCACACCTTGTTTCTTCAATTCTTTAGATGTTCCGATAGCGTAATACACAGTATTGATTTCAGTGTTCATGTCAGTAATCTGTTCTTTCTGATTACCGATAACTTTCATACTGTCATTAAGCCTTTGAATCACATCCTTTAAAGAAGCATTGGTTTCAGCAAGCTGACTTTGTAATGCTGCAATTTCAGCATCCTTTTGGTTAACTTCTTCGGTAAGGTGAGAGATCATCTTCTGCAGCTCAGCGTTATTACCATTGGACTTCTTCAATTTCCTTTCTAGTGCAGCAATTTCTTTCTTATTCTTCATCATAAGGTCACCAATGGAGCGCATATCAGCAATGATCTGGTCCTTTTGGTTAACATTCTCACCGTTTGAAATGGTAAGTATCTTAGCCTTCACCTTTATAGAATCAAGGTTATCTTGTATATCGTTGAATGATTTAACATAAGCCATAATAGCTGAATCCTGGGCATGTGTCTTGACATTCAGGGTTGAATCCTCGTAGCTGAGGTCCTTATTTTTTTGTTTAAGATCGCCATTGCAACCCAAAAAGAGTAAAACTCCTGTTAAAACGACTATACTTGAAAGTTTCATGCTGATTGTTTTCATACTTTTATAAAATCGTGCAAATATAACGTTTTTTTATGCGTAGAAGGTCTCCTATAACGTTTTTGATAGTTCCTCTGTTCATTGCACTTGTTGAAGGTGCCTCGTACTTTGGCTGGAATCACTTATTGAAAAATGCTGGCCTCAATACTATTTCCAGGCTATTCAGTATTTTATACTTTATAGAAACAGCAACAATTGTACTTGTTTTGTTCATGGTTATGAGCTCATTTGCCAGACGGTTCAGCGTAAAAAGAACCTATTGGGGCTTTCAAGGAGCAGGTGTTATAATGTCTGACCTGTTGCCTAAAATGTTTTTTACTGTTTTTGTTTTATTGTTTGCCTTAATACAAGGGGTTTATATAGTGCTAAACCACTTCTTCATTCATAGTGCCCAATTACGACTGCATCTTGATTGGTTGCTTATAGCAGGCACTATTATATCTCTTACCCTGTTCATATTCATTGTACGTGGCATACTTGTTGGGCGTTTCGATTTTAAAGTATTAAAAGAAACTGTTCATTTTGATTCATTACCTGAAGCATTTGATGGATTAAAGGTTGTGCAGATATCAGACATGCATATCGGCAGTTTTTATCGCCACCACGACCAGATAGCGAAAGCAGTTGAAATGGTAAATAACCTGAACCCTGATATTATTGTTTTTACGGGTGATATGGTTAACAATATATCTGATGAGCTAAAAGGCTTTGAAGAAATACTATACAAACTAAAAGCCCCTCTAGGCAAATTCTCCATACTTGGAAACCATGACTATGGTGATTATGTGAAATGGGAAAGTAAAGAAGCAAAGCAAAAGAATTTAGAAACCTTAGTGATGCTTGAAAGAAAGGCAGGCTTTGATCTGTTGCTTAATGAGAATCGAATTATCACTAAAAACGGCCAGCAGATAGCTATTGTAGGGGTTGAGAATTGGGGCACACCGCCATTTGCCCAATATGGGCAATTACCATTAGCTATTCAGGGAACTGAAAATACACCTTTCCGTATTTTACTTTCACATGACCCATCACACTGGGATGTCGAAGTAGCAGAAAAGACCAATATACAATTGGCACTGGCCGGACATACACATGGTATGCAGTTTGGTATTCGCATTGGCGATTGGCAGTGGAGTCCTGTGCAATGGCGCTATGAACGCTGGCATGGGCTATACACACATAAAAAGCAATACCTTTATGTTAACCGTGGATTAGGCCATATTGGCTTCCCTGGCCGGGTTGGTATGTTACCTGAAATTACGTTATTGGAATTGAAGAAAGGGTAAAAGGCAATATTTTTCAGAATATTTTGCCAATCGTTTTAAAGATGATTTTCAGGTCTGTCGCAAAGCCCATTTCCTGGATGTACTTTTCATTCAGAGCCAGCTTCGCAGGCATAACCTCTTTGATATACAACTCTTCAGGGTTTTCAGCCTTTGCTAAAATGGCATTTTCATTAGCATATTCAATAGATGCATAATCGGTGATGCCAGGTTTTACACTAAGCACTTTCTTTTGATCAGCGGTATACATAGCAACATATTTTGGTACTTCAGGGCGAGGCCCAACAATACTCATAGTACCGTTCAGCACATTAAAGAGCTGTGGTAGTTCATCGAGTTTATATTTACGTAGCGTATAGCCTATCTTGGTAATACGGCTATCGCGCATACCAACTGTAAGCAATCCTTTTTTATCAGAATCAGAGAACATGGTACGAAACTTGAAGAGATAGAACTCTTTCATATCCTTACCTACTCTACTCTGCTTATAGAATATTCCGCCACGTGAATCTATAGCGATCAGCAAAGCAATAATTAATAATAAAGGAGAAAGAATAATGATACCAAGTAAAGCTGCTACTATGTCAAACAGTCTTTTTATCATCCAAGTACTTCTTGTACCGATTTTACAACAGCATCTATAACAATCTTAACCTGTTCATCAGTCAGGTCATAAAAAACTGGCAACGATATTTCTCGTGAGAAGTTGTTATACGTAACAGGGTAGTCATTGATCTTATACCCATGCGATTTATAAAAACTCATCATAGGCAATGGAATGAAATGCACATTTACAGAAACATCTTTATCAAATATTTTTTGAATGATCGCATCTCTTTTTACCTCATCAATACCTTTTACGCGTAAAGGGAACAAATGATATGATGACTCCCTCTCAGCATCTTTATAAACAGGTAATTCTGCCCATTGATAATTTGCAAGGCCTTTCTGGTAAGCTTCTACAATTGCTTTTCTACGCTTTAGTGTATCATTATCGTAACGATCTAATTCTATAAGCCCGATAACAGCCATTATGTCTGTCATATTGCATTTATAGCCAGGCTCAATTATATCGTATCGCCAATTACCTTTTTGAGTCTTAGCTAAAGCATCTTTATTCTGTCCATGCAATGAGGTAACACAAAGCATTTTATATATCTCATTATTGTCGAATGGCGCAGGAAGATTAAGAACCATTGCACCACCTTCGGCTGTTGTAAGGTTCTTTACGGCATGAAATGAGAACACTGAAATATCTGCGCTTGTTCCTGTTTTCTTTCCTTTATATGTCGCACCAAATGAGTGCGCCGCATCCGCTAAAACCAATATACGCCCCAACTTCTTCTGATTCTCACCTTTAGCAACAAACACTGGTTTATGCTCCTCAACCAATTTCATTATCTCAGTATAATCACAAGGCAACCCGCCAAAATCAACTGGCATAATAACCTTGGTCTTGCTTGAAATCTTCTTTTTTATCTCTTCAATAGAAATATTAAAGTCGTCTTTATTTACATCCGCCAATACTGGTGTTGCCCCGCAATGCATAACTACATTTGCAGTAGCAGCATAGGTATATGCCGGAAGAATAACTTCATCCCCCTCACCTACTCCATACCAACGTAGAGCCAATTCAAGCCCCGCTGTTGCCGAATTAAGGCATAGTACAGAGGGAGCACCACAGTATTCTGCAATTTTCTTTTCAAACAATTTTGTTTTAGGCCCAGTGGTTATCCAGCCGGAACGTAGCACTTCGGAAACTGCTTCTATTATTTTTTCATCTATACGAGGCGGAGAAAAACTGATCATACTGAGAATTATATTACGAAATTAAACATAAGCAGCGAATTGAACATTCCGTAGAAAATAGTACCGCTTTGTACTTCAAGCATTGATTCTACCAGAAAATTCGCTGCTACAATAACTAAAAATGCGCCGTAGATAAATCGCTTTTCTTTAATACATACAATAAATGGCAATACAAAACATGCCAATAATGACAGCAAGCCTATAACCCCTAATATTACTGTGGTTTGCAAATACTGGTTATGCGTATTTAAATGTTCTTTTGCCACACCTGTATAACCATCCGCCAGGTACTGCTGCACCAATACGCTATCGGCACTACCGGTACCAACGCCAATTATAGGATGCCTTTCAATTACCTGCAAAGCCGCTTTCCACACAATTGACCTTGCCTGGGTAGACTCAACAGAAGAAGCCGTTACATTGGTATTTACTACTGTATTAACAGCACCTTCTATCCGGGAGCGATCGCCAATAACAAAATGGACTGCAAGAAAGTATATAGCCGTAATCCCAACCAATACCATGCCTGAGGTTTTATAGCCATGTATCTTTCCATACTTAACCAGGAGCAACAATATTAAACATGCTGATATGGCCATTCCCATTTTCGATTGAAGCAAAACCAGCATAAACGCTAAAAATAAAGTAGAAACCAACAGCACCATTTGTTCAGCTTTATGTAAAGTCATGCTATTATTGGTAAATAAATAAAAGATAAAAAGTAACGCAACATCAATATACATTGAGAAATAGCTGGTATGCATTAATATAGATAGTTGCTTGTATTGAAACTCAAAAACATTATGCTTAACTAACTTAAATATAGCATTACCAATACATATAAGACCATTAACAACACAGCCTGTTATAAAGGAGTACATTATCGGCTTAAGCTTTTTTATATCCATACGCCCCTCACCTGATAATAACAGTGGGAATAACAACAGACTTAACTTAACCTGCAAATTGAACCAGCCATTGCCGGAATTCATTGCATATAGTATTCCAATGAAATTCAACACATAAAAACCTGTAAACAATAATACATACCTGTTCGACTTTATCCTTTGTAATTTAGTCTTCAAGTCGCCTTCAAGAAGCCAGCAAAGCAAATAGCCAATAATTCCATACGCCGCCCAAAAGGGATACGTGCATATTACAAAAGGCACCAGGCACAAAAACCAATATTTTATTTTAGATACCTGTGCCATTACTTTGCTTTATCAAATTTCTTAAACAATCCTAAAATGAACCCAGCTCCGTAGCTTATATGAATAAAAGGATAAACAAGCAGTGATAATAATTTGACTTGTAATGAATGAGGATAACGTAATGAGAAATAAATATCTAATGCTATATACACTATTAAAGGAACAAGCCAAAGAGGGAATTCAAAAGCCAATGGCAGGCTCAGTATATAGGAGACAAACATAACCGGAATAAGATGCCTGAGTTTAATCTCCGATTTTACTTTCTTCAATACATATGGCTTATAGAGTCCATATTGAAAATACTGTTTTATAAGTAAGACAAAACTGCTTCTAGGATAATACCACGATTTAATTTCAGGATTAAGGTAGATTTTCTTTCCAAGGCTTTTTGCCCTATAATGAAATTCATCATCCTGGTTACGGACAAGATTCTCATCAAAATAACCTGTTTCATTAAAGATATTTCTCCTCCATGACCCAAGGTATACACTATCCACAAATCCTTTGTAGTTCTCATCGTGAAATTTACTATCTCCTATTCCGAAAGAGGTTGTAGTTGCCGAAGCAATAGCCAATTGTAATGGATTATCGCCTATAGGACGCATTGGGCCGCCCACTATATCTGCATTGGTTTCATTAAATGTTTCAAGAGTTTTCTTGATGTAATCATTATCGTATTTAGTGTGTGCATCAATACGAATAATAGGGTCACCTATCGAAGCCTTTATTCCGATATTCAGCGCCACAGGGGTATAGCCTTTGGGGTTATCAAGCACTTTAATAAAACTATATCGTTTAGTAAACTCAGCAATTATGCTTCTTGTTTTATCTACACTTAATGCATCAACAACAAGAATTTCCATTTTGCTTTTATCGTAATCCTGGTTAATAAGGTTTGTTAATACTGTTGCAATACTCTTCTCCTCATTACGACAAGGAATAATGATAGAAACAAATGGCATATCCTTATTATTCATTATTCTTTAATAAAGAATTATAAATATCTATTATACCCTTTAGGTTAGCTGACCAATCGTATAACTCTTCTACCCTCTTTCTTCCATTAACCGCCATTTGCCTTGCCAGCTCTTTATCCATCACAATTCGTTCAATAGCATTGGCTGCAACTTTGGCGTTTCTTACAGGAACAATTATACCTGTGGTTCCGTTTTCCACTACTTCAGCAAAGCCACTTACATTTGAAACAACAACGGGTTTTTCGCAGGCAGCAGCTTCTACTACCGCAACCCCAAAACTCTCACTATCATCAACCGACAGTGCAACGTACACATCAAGCATATTGTGGTACTCCTGAATTCTTGAATTAGGAATTCGTCCTGCAAATTTTACTTTATCTTCAATTCCTAAAGAGCTAACTTGTTTCTTTAACTCTGCTTCCTTTGAGCCACCTCCCACTATAAATAACTTCAATGGTAACTCTTTCTGCTTAGTACAAAAAATATTAAATGCTTCAATAAGGTATTCTATTCCGTATTTTGACTCCAATGATTTTATTGTACCTACAACAATGTCGCCTGCATCAAACAATGACTCTACTTTTTGCGGTTTAAATACATTCAGGTCAACACCAAAAGGAGTTATTTCTATTTTTTTAGTTGTGTACTTTGCAATTTCTACAGCCATTGAATTGCTTGTGGATAGTATAGTGTCAGCCTTTTTTAAATTGCGCTTAAGAATAAATTTGTGCAGAAAAGATTTTTGAGGAAAATCATACACATCGCTTCCCCAAACAGAAATTACATAGGGATGAAATCCGGCAAGGGCTCCAAGCATACCATAGCTGGTAGCATAGTGCGCATGAAGTATATCAGGCTTAAAAGATTTAATTGCTCTTTTTAGTGCAGGAACTGCACCTATATATGCCAGCTTACCAATTTCTTTTTTCGCAGCAACATCCGAGCCGGTTTCTTTCGACAAGCACTCAATATTCTTATTCTCTTTAAACCAATCGGTTGAAGGTTTATTGAGACTGAATACGCCGATGGAGAACCCATTATTAGCCAGGGATAAAGCCCATTTTTGTGTATGTGGAGAGTTTATATCAGCTAAGAAGAGTATCCTCGTCATAAATGCGTGATGGTATGCGTTGTAAATATAAACGCATTTCTAACTCTTTTTTGTAGAAGTTATCCATACTTTTTAACCCTACCGGGCCAATAAAGTCTGAACGAAATTACTTAGCTACACTTACTGCCCTTGTTTCACGAATAACGGTAACCTTCACCTGACCTGGGTAGGTCATTTCATTCTGGATCTTCTGCGCTATTTCAAATGAAAGAAGTTCCGCGTCTTTGTCAGAAGCTTTATCACTGCTAACAATTACACGTAATTCTCTGCCTGCTTGTATAGCATAGGTTTTTTCAACTCCTTTATATGACATTGCAAGTGCCTCCAGATCTCTTAAACGCTTAATGTATTGTTCAACCATTTCGCGCCTTGCACCAGGGCGGGCACCCGAAATAGCATCGCACACCTGTATAATAGGCGAAAGCAAACTGGTCATTTCAATTTCATCGTGGTGAGCGCCAATAGCATTGCATATTTCAGGTTTCTCCTTGTATTTTTCAGCAAGCTTCATACCCAAAATAGCGTGAGGCAATTCAGGTTCTTCATCCGATACCTTTCCAATATCATGCAATAAACCTGCACGTTTAGCCAATTTAGGATTCAGGCCTAATTCAGATGCCATGGTTGCAGCTAGGTTTGCTACTTCTTTAGAGTGTTGTAATAAATTTTGACCGTAGGAAGAACGGTATCTCATTTTACCTACCAGGCGAATTAACTCCGGAGCAAGATTATTTAATCCAAGGTCAATAACCGTACGTTTACCTAATTCAGCAATTTCTTCTTCCAACTGCTTGCGGCATTTTTCGACTATTTCTTCAATACGCGCTGGGTGAATACGACCATCTGTTACCAATTGGTGCAAAGCCATACGTGCTATTTCGCGCCTGAGCGGATCGAAACATGATATTATAATTGCTTCAGGAGTATCGTCTACAATAACTTCAACGCCTGTTGCAGCTTCCAACGCACGAATGTTACGTCCTTCACGGCCAATAATACGGCCTTTCATTTCGTCATTTTCAATATTAAATACGGCCACAGCATTTTCAACCGCCTGTTCTACTCCTAC
>Ga0206879_1216_pt1 | contig 10883 bp, 6 predicted proteins | sample Alteio_BWOrgCont_5_FD_152897 | JGI IMG/M metagenome (GOLD analysis project Ga0206879, IMG submission 152897) | Enriched cells from forest soil in Barre Woods Harvard Forest LTER site, Petersham, Massachusetts, United States -... | ecosystem: Environmental > Terrestrial > Soil > Temperate forest > O... | reverse complement strand
GTGAGCTGCATTGCGGTCGCAAAAACGTCGTCGCACCAAAAGGTCAGCGGTTGAAAGCCGCCGATGCGGTTCTCATGGCCGGGAGCCGTGAAGAGCGCAAGGTTTACGTCGGAGCCAGGAATCAGCAACTCGATCCATCGCTGGCCCGGTCCAAAGGCTTGATCGGTTGCTACCTTGAAACCCATCTTCTCGGTGTAGAACTTCAGCGCTCGGTCCTGGTCGCTGACTGGAATGCTGACAATCTTGACGCCGCGTATCATCGCGTCCTCCTGGCTGGAATTCTCAGAATATGGCTGAGATTCTCGGAATATATCTGGCCGGAATCGAAGACGCAATCTGGTAAGAATTGCTATAGTAACGATTGGTATAGCCATGACTTTGATCGACGACTACATGGTCGACGTTCTAATGCGCGACCTTGTCGGGCACGACAAGAGGCCGGTTAGTTTTCTTGTGTATTTATGGCTCGCAGTCGAACAACAGCGCAAAGGGACAGCGATCCAGATCAGCTACCAGGAGCTCGCGGAATCGATTGGCGTGTCGAAGAGTTCCGTGCAGTCGGCGGTGGGGCACCTTGTGCGCCGAAAGCTGTTGCTGATGAGCAAAGCGACGGTGACGGCGACGCCGCGCTACAATGTTCAATCTCCTTGGAAAAAATAAAGAGACACTTCAGCCCCGAGCGGCCGCAGCTACGCGGTGGCGCGACGCTGCTCATGCGCGCCGAGGCGCACGCTGACCACCTTGGAGACGCCGGGCTCCTGCATGGTTACGCCGTAGATCATGTCGGCGGCCTGCATCATGCGCTTGGAATGAGTGACGAGCAGGAACTGCGTGTCTCCGCTAAGCGTGTGAAGCAAATCTGCCAGACGGCCCACGTTGGTCTCGTCAAGCGGCGCATCGACCTCGTCGAGCACGCAGAAGGGGCTGGGCTGGAATTGAAAGATTCCCATCAGCAAAGCCAAAGCAGTGAGCGCCTTTTCCCCACCGGAAAGGAGCAGTACATTCTGCAGTTTCTTACCCGGTGGCGAGGCCACAATTTCCAGTCCGCTCTCGGCCTGATTCTCAACGTCGGTCAGGCGCAGGAAGGCTTGTCCACCCTGGAAGAGTCGCGAGAAAACGTGGCCGAAGTTCTCGTTGATGCGGGCAAAAGCCTCGTCGAATTTGGTGCGCGAAATCTGATCGATTTCCTTGATGGTCTCCTGCGTATTCTCGATGGACTCGATGAGATCTTTGCGCTGCCCCTCGAGAAATGCGTGGCGGTCCGCCGTTTCCTTGTACTCATCGAGCGCCATCATGTTGACTGGGCCCATCTGTTCGATGCGCTGACGCAGTGTACGGCATTCTTCTTCCTCTGCGGCGAGCTGCTCGTCTAGAAGGCGAACAACTTGCTCATCGGCGCGGAGCACCTGAGCCTCGACGTTTATCTCGGCCAGGCAACTGGCTTCAAGATGCTCAAGATCGGAGCGCAGCTTGGCTACGAGGCCGTAGCGGTTTGCCCGGTCTTCGCGCAACTGGTCCACTGCGGCTCGCGCGGCCTTGAGTTGAATCTCGATGGTGGAAAGCTGCTGGCGAACTTCCTGCGATTGAGCTGCCAATGCCTGAGCCAACGACAGCGCTTCGGCGCGGGAGGCGGTCAATTCATTTTGGCGGCTGGCCAGCACCGCGCTCTCTGCGATGCGTTGTTCGCGCTCAGTTTCGGCAGACGCGCGCTGCTGATCAACGGCCATTACGCGGCGCTCCAGGTCAGCATGAAGACGATCGATACGCTGAAAGGTTGCTTCGGCCCCGCGGCGACGTTCTTCCAGGCCGGCCAGTTCCGCGGTGACCTGTGCCGCTTCCTGCTGCAGCCCCTCGCGCTTCTGCCGCGACAGCGCCAGTTGGCCTTGTAACTCATCAAGGGAAGCTTCGGCTTGCGCGTGTTCCGCTTCAAGGCGCGTGGTCTCTTCGCGCTTTTGTTCAATGGAGCTGTGCTTGGCTTCGCGCGCATCTTTGTTGCGGGCGGCCTGCAGAGTCCAATCCTGAAGACGCCGCTCGACGCGCTGAACCTCGGATTCCATTTGCTTGAGCGCTGCGCCCTGGTTAGCGGCTTCAGTCTCCACCTGCCGCCGCTCAGCACTGCTCGCATCCAACCGGGAGGTCAACGCTTCGATGGTGCGGGTGAGGGCTGCGGCTTCCATCTCCGCTTGCCCGAGGTTGATCTCCAGTTTGCCGAGCTTGCCTTCGGCCTCGCGCAACTCGCGCTTGAGTGCCAGCGGGCCTTCGCTGGCTGGCTTGCCGCCGGTCACAGTACCGTTGTGGAAACACTCGCCTTCCAGAGTCAGGAAATATGCATGAGGATGCTGCGCGGCGAGCCGTTGGGCCTGGCCGGAATCTTCAACGAGATAGCAGTGCTTGAACTTGGGCAGGATGGATTCGAGCGACCGGCCAAAGCCATTGAGTACACGGATGGAATCTTTCAGTGGGATGAGCCCAGGCCCAGCGATGGGGTCTGGCTCTTCCTTAAAAAGGCTGCCCTGATCCGCGGGATGCACCAGGAAAGTGGCTCGGCCGTCGACGCCTGACTTGAGCAGCCGCACCCCTTCCTCGGCTGCGCCCCAGCTCTCGACAACCACGTAATTCAACTCCTCGCGCAGGAACTCGTCGACTACTGCTTCATGTTCGCCGCTCACTTCGATGAAATCAGCGAGAGTACCCACCGGCGCCATTCCGTGACCCAGCGCTCCGGGCTTCAACAGCCGCCGAACAGTGTCTGTGGAGTAGCTATGATTACGGATCAATGCCTGAAGCGAGTCGCGGCGACCGGCCAGAGCGGCCTGATCGCCGCGCAGTTGATTGGCGAGGGCACGCTGAGCGTTTTCCTCTGATCGCTTCGCCTGCAGCGATTCGCGCACGGCAGCGATTTCGCTCTCCAGCCGCGAGAGCGCCTCTGACGCGGACTCAAACCGGAGCTTAGCTTGACCGCCTTCCACGCCCAGGCTTTCCTGCTCATTGCGCGCCTGGCCCATCTCCGACTCCAACCGCTCCGCTTCGCGCACGAGAGCGGCCAGACTCTCTTCGGCCTGCGCGGTGTGGTTGCGCGCGTTGCCGGCCAGGGTCAGCAAGTGCAAGGCGTGGCGGCGTGTCGTCTCGAGTTGGCGCTCGGCAATAAAGACCTCTTCGGCAGCGGTGCGCGCCTCCTGCTGGCGCGCCTCAACATGCTCACGAAAGGTCCTTGCTTCGCCCGCGGCCGATTCAAGAAACGCATGCTGCTGCGCGCGCTCTTCGGCGATGCCGCCCAACTGAGTTCGCGTACCTTCCAGCTCGGCCGCAGCCGCAGCAATGCGTGCCTCCAGTTCACTTACACGCTCAGTGTTGGAGCGTTCGCGAGCTGTGGCTCCTTCGAGCTCGACAGCCGCTTCGTTGGCCCGGCTTTGAGCGGCCTGGCTCTCACGATCGAGTTCGTAGCCGCGCTCGGTGAGGGAGTGCTGGCCTGATTCCAGTTCTGCGATTTCTGAAGACGAACGATTGATCTTTTCCGAGAGTGCAGCGATCTCCTGGTCGAATCGGGCTTGCTCCGCGTCCATGAGTGCCATGCGGCTGGCGAGCACAACGCGCAGACGGCGACGAAGTTCGTCGCGAACGGCGACAAAACGCTCTGCCTTGGCTGCCTGCCGCTTCAGGCTGTTCATCTGCCGCGTGACTTCCTCAAAGATGTCGTCGACACGTGCCAGGTTTTGCTTTGCGCTTTCGAGACGCAATTCGGCGAGACGTTTTTTATTCTTGAATCGCGTAATGCCCGCAGCTTCTTCAATGATGGCGCGGCGATCATGCGGCTTGGAACTGAGCAGCATGCCGATGCGCTCCTGGCCGATGATGGCGTAGCTCTCCGGCCCCAGACCGGTGCCCATGAAGATGTCCTGAATGTCGCGCAGGCGGCAGAGCTTTCCATTCAGCAGGTACTCGCTCTCTCCGGTCCGAAAAAGGCGTCGGGTAACGACGATCTCGCCTTTCTGCGGTGTGCGCTGGAACTTGCGGCGACGAATCTTCAATACCACGGCTTGTGGGCCGCTGCTTTCACTTGTCGTTGCCACGGCCGGCTGCTCAGGCGAGTCTTCATCAAGCAGTTGCCCCGGCTGCTCAGCCGCGATTATTTCCTCAGCCTCAATGGCGCGCTGACGGCGGACTTCATCCTCATCCCAGTCGGCCGGCCCGTCGTGATCAATCTCCACCTCCGGCTCCACGGGGACAGGACCCTCATAAGCATCGGGATCGACCATGGTCAGAGTCACCTCAGCCATGCCGAGCGGCTTGCGTTCGCGGGTTCCCGCAAAGATCACGTCCTGCATATGCGATCCGCGTAGGGACTTGGCGCTCTGTTCGCCGAGCACCCAGCTCACGCCATCCAGGATGTTGGACTTGCCGCATCCGTTTGGCCCCACCACCACGGCAATGCCGGCTCCCGGCACCGTCAATTCCGTGCGGTCACAGAAGCTTTTGAAGCCGAGGATGTGTATCTTTTTTAATTTCAGCATTTTTACTCCAAAAAGATGAAGCTGATTGCAACTCTGGGCAAGTGCTTGATGACCTGGTTTTTCGATTACATTGGGCGGGGAAGAAACTCTCTGCCCATTTCAGACTCTAAGGAGCGTGGGGGTCCAGGGTCAACGGGCGGGAGCGGTGATTTTGTGGATAAGGGAGGCCGGAATTGCTCATAACGGAAAATCCAAATCTGAGGTCCTCATCTTTGGAATTTCCGCTGAAATCTTCGCCATTTTTCCACAGCCTGAAAGACGAATTTGGAGCTCTAGTTGGTTCAGGCACTTAGACCACCTACCGCATGATGTTAAGAATCTGTTGCAGTAAGAGATTGAGCAGCCCGCGCCGTCGGGTGTTGTCTACAATCTTCATATAGAGTGTTCTGGCGGTTTCGCGAAAGGAATCAAAATGGTAACGTCTCTGGCGACGAGCAATAAAGGCGAAGGAGTTCAACCACTCACTCAGTCGAGGGCCTGGAAGGCTCTTCAGGCCCACTACGAGCAGGTTCGCGGCTTGCATTTGCGGGATCTGTTTGCCGGTGATCCGGGGCGTGGAGAACGGTTGGCGGTTGATGCGCTCGGGCTTTTCTTCGATTACTCAAAGAATCGCGTGACCGACGAAACGATCAAGCTGTTGTTTGATCTGGCGCGGGAGTCTGGCCTGCAATCAAAGATTGAGGCCATGTTCCGCGGCGACAAAATCAACTTCACTGAAGGGCGAGCGGTGCTGCATGTGGCGCTGCGTGCGCCGAAGGGCGAGTCGATTTTTGTCGACGGAGTGGATGTAGTACCGGAGGTGCATGCCGTGCTGGACAGGATGGCTGCGTTCAGCGACCGCGTGAGGAGCGGAGCGTGGAAGGGGCACACGGGCAAACGCATTCGCAACGTGATCAATATAGGCATTGGCGGCTCGGACCTGGGGCCGGTGATGGCGTATGAGGCCCTCAAACATTACAGTGCTCGCGATATGACGTTCCGATTCGTTTCGAATGTAGATGGGACGGATTTTGCGGAAGCGGTAATCGATCTTGACCCGGCAGAGACTTTGTTCATCATCTCGTCGAAGACCTTCACCACGCTCGAGACGATAACCAATGCTCAGTCGGCGCGTGCCTGGTCGGTAAAGGGGCTGGGCGGCGACGAATCGGCGGTGGCCAAACATTTCGTGGCTGTCTCGACGAATGCTGAGGGAGTTGGGAAATTCGGAATCGATACCGCGAACATGTTTGGCTTTTGGGACTGGGTCGGCGGACGTTATTCCATGGATTCGGCGATTGGCCTAGCCACGATGCTGGCGATTGGGCCGGATAACTTTCGAGCCATGCTTGATGGCTTTCACCAGATGGACGAACATTTCCGCACTACTCCATTTGAGAGCAATCTGCCGGTCATCCTTGGACTGCTTGGCGTATGGAACACAGACTTCCTGGGCGCAGCAACAGTGGCTGTGTTGCCCTATGAACAGTACCTCAAGCGCTTTCCGGCTTACCTGCAACAACTGACCATGGAGAGCAATGGAAAGCATGTGACGATCTCAGGGACCGAAGTTGATTATGCTACCGGACCGATTTATTGGGGCGAACCGGGGACGAACGGCCAACATTCGTTCTATCAACTGATTCATCAGGGAACCAGGCTTATTCCCTGCGACTTTATAGGGTTTGGCAAGTCTTTGAACCCACTCGGTCGTCATCATGACATGCTGCTGGCGAATGTGTTCGCGCAAAGTGAAGCGCTGGCGTTTGGCAAGACGGCGGAGCAGGTGAAGGCTGAGGGCACGCCGGACTGGCTCGTGCCACATCGCGTGTTCGAGGGCAACCGGCCGTCGAATACTATTCTTGCCGACAGGCTCACGCCAGAGGTGCTTGGCAAACTGGTTGCGCTGTATGAGCACAGCGTGTTTACACAGGGAATTATCTGGCGGATCAATTCGTTCGATCAGTGGGGCGTCGAGCTTGGCAAGGTGCTTGCGCAGCGGATTATTCCTGAACTCGAAAGCCCAACCGAGCCAACGTTGAAGCACGATAGCTCAACGAATAACCTGATCAGGCGCTACAGAAAGCTTAAGGAGTAGACATGATCATTCGGGGATATGAGAAGCCGCTGTACATTCTGCCGTTCGACCATCGCGGCTCGTTCGAGACGGGGATGTTCGGCTGGAAGGGCGAGCTGACCGCTGAGCAGACTGCGCAGATTGCGGCGGCCAAACAAGTGATCTACGACGGCTATCAGAGTGCGCTTGCTGGCGGGGCGCCGAAGGAAAAAGGCGGCATTCTGGTAGACGAGCAGTTCGGTGCGGCTATTCTTCGCGACGCCGCTGCGAAGGGCTTTACGTTCGCCTGTCCTGCGGAAAAGAGTGGGCAAGAGGAATTTGACTTTGAATACGGCGAAGAGTTTGCGGCGCATATCGAGGCCATTCATCCCACGTTTTGCAAGGTGCTGGTGCGCTACAACCCTGAAGGCGATGAAGCATTGAATCGCATACAGGCGGAGCGATTGAAGCGGCTGTCAGACTATTTGCATGGCGCCAATCGGAGCCTGTTCATGTTTGAGCTTCTGGTGCCGGCCGAGAAGGCGCAGCTTGCAAAGGTGAATGGCGATAAGAAGGCTTACGATCTCAAACTTCGCCCCGGTCTGATGATCGGCGCAATCCAGCAGTTGCAGGGCGCTGGTGTTGAACCGGACCTGTGGAAGATTGAAGGACTGGATCGCCGCGAGGATTGCGAGAAGATTGTGGCGACCGCGAAAGCAGGCGGGCGCGATTCAGTGAATTGCATTATTTTAGGTCGAGGAGAAGACGACCAGAAAGTACGCGAATGGCTGGCGACGGCGGCAAGCGTCCCGGGATTCGTTGGGTTCGCGGTGGGGCGTACGGACTTTTGGCAACCGCTTGTTGATTGGCGCGACAAGAAGATTTCGCGAGAGGCGGCGGTGAAACAGATTGCTTCGCGTTATCGGGAGTTCGTGGATTTGTTTGAGAGCGCATCGGCCGGACGTTCTCAGGCCTGAGTCGTCAGCGGATGCGAGCTTCAGAATTGGTGGTGATCATCAACCAAGGTGGCGATAGTTTCCGAGACTACATTTGAGATCGCTGTCCGGTCCGATGGCGAGTTGGCTGCTTCGGTCTGGGCGCGCAGTTTGGCAACAGCAAGCCAGTTATCCTTGTGCGGCGCGTCGGCAACCCACGGCGGCAGCGGCATGCAAAGGTAGTCACTCAGAGCCGCGGCGTAGCCCTCGTAAAGGGCCCGCATGTCGCTGAGCCTTTCATAGGAATGGCCATCTCGGCAGACGCTTACTCCGCTCTGACAGAGCAGACCGTAAAGCTGATCGTAGCGCGCAGGGGGAAGGCGATTTGGCGCCCCATTGACGGGGGCGAGCCTGAAAATCTGCGATAAATCAACCAGCGCGTGACGCGCCATGGCGAAGGTCAGTTGAGCCTGGCGCGCCTCGTGGCCTTGCACTCCGGCAATCAGCAGCGCCGAAGCGTCCAGCATGGCGGTCAGAGCGCTGATCCAGCTTTGATTGGTATGCTGCGAGCGAAAATAGCACAGCAGCGGATAAGAGATGTGACTCTCAAGCAACTCGGCTGACCAACGCTCCCACTCAATCAGCAGCACCGAGAGCGCGCTCTGACCACCTTCATAGGAATGGCGGCGCAGCAATTCCGCCGCGGTCGGCGGAGATCCGGCGCGGGCATCGAGCAATGAGATGCTCACTTCACGCCTTGAAAACGCGCCATAAAGCACCGGGAAATATCCCATGACAACGGCAAGAAGACCCAGCCCGGTACCCGATTCAAGAATCACGATGGCACGCACCCAGCCGCGGTGCGGAGTCACGTCTCCCAGGCCAAGCGTAAAGATGGTGGTGCCGCTCACATAGAGGTCGGATAGAAATCCCGGTCCCTGAGTGGCGTCGATGAACGGGCTGCCGAGAGCATAAAAGATAAGTGCAAAGCCCAACAGCAGAGCGCTCGCCCACATAGCCAGCAGAAAGATCAGCGACATGGGCCCGTAGAAGCTGAATGCGGTTTCCCGCGTGCGCAGACCGCAAAGACGATTGGTGAAGAAGACCCAGGGTTTCCAGGTAACAAGAAAGAAAATACGAGTGAGCCTGAAGCGGCCCGTGGCGCGGCGCGGCAGAATGATGGTCTGGAAGGCATCGAACAGGGCTGCAAAAATGCAGACAATGCCGGCAATCAAAGTTAAGACTCGCATCCGTGCTCCTGTTGCTGGCCTGAGGGCCTTTTGCTGCCGTGCAGTTTCGATGCGCCCAAACCGCTTTGGGTGCTTTGCCCTCGACTGTATCCTAACTCCATCGGGCTGATTTGAAGGGTTGTAAACATTTTCTGCCCGGGCGGCGATTTGTCGCTCCTGATCGTTATCATTAAATGTCGATGCTTAACGCCGGAAACCAGCTGTTCCTTTTACCTCAAACGTAGGTTCCAATCCGAATGAAGAGATTTCGAGACGTAGCGATTCTGGTAGCCGTGACCGGATGCCTTGTACTTTACTGCAAGCAGACGCCTATCCAGGCGGCCTCGCGAGCGGCGCTTCCTCAGCCTGTTCAGTCGCCTGGCGGCCCATCACTGGACTCCCCTGGGGCCAAGTCCTATGCCGCAAACTGCGCCATCTGCCACGGAGACCAGCGCGAAGGTAATCTACCAGCGTTTCCCCCGCTGGTTGGCATAGAACATCACATGACCGAGCAGCAAATCTCGGACTTGATTCAAAAGGGCCGGGACCGCATGCCGGGAAATCCAGATTTGAAAGGCGACGAGTTGGCATCCTTGTTGCGCTTTCTGGTAAGTCCCGCCGGATCGGAATCCAAGCCCGTAGCGGTCGATGCCGCCTCGGCAGCGCATTCTGCTGATTCGTCCGGGGTCGGCGCGACCCTGTTTAAACAGAACTGCGCTTTTTGTCACGGCCGCGACACGATGGGCGGAGAGTCAGGCCCCGATCTGACACAATCGAAGATTGTGCTGGCTGATGTGAATGGCGACAAGATTTCTGAAGTCGTGCGTAATGGACGCCCGGCAAAGAAGATGCCGGCGTTCAATTTTTCAGCACCTGAGATAGAGAGCCTGGCGGCTTTCATCCATGCGCAGGTGGCCATCGCAAAAGCCGACAAGGGCGGACGCCGAGGAGTCGACGTATCCGATCTGCAAACGGGGAACGCGGATGAGGGCAAGAAGTACTTTGACGGTGTGGGGACATGCGCAAAGTGCCACTCGGCAAGCGGAGATCTTGCGGGAATTGCGAAGCGTTATCAGGGATTGCACCTCGAGGAGCGCATGCTTTATCCAGAGGGCGTGAAGAGCAAGATTACGGTGACGCTTCCTTCTGGAAGGCAATTGGCCGGAACCGTGGAATATCTCGACGAGTTCACAGTGGGGATGAGAGACGGTGACGGAAACTACCATTCCTGGCTGGTGAACAGCGTCAAGTACAAAGTGGAGTCGCCTGTCGATGCGCATGTCGGCTTGTTCAGCAAATATACAGATGCGGATATCCATAACTTGATGGCCTATCTGCAAACATTGCGCTGATTGCACCCGGACGTGGTCTCCGATTGAACCTCAGAAAGGTTTTTCAAGGTATGGAGTTCAGGAAAAATACATTGTTCTTTGCGCTAGGCGCCGTTCTGCTCCTGGGTCCGAGTTCCGCTTTAATGACGGCGCAGAATCTTGATTCAGCCGATCTGCTGAAGCCGCGTGCAGACAGTTGGCCGATGTATCACGGTGACTACTCGGGTAGACGCCACAGCTCATTGCGCCAAATCACTCCGCAAAATGTCGGCAATCTGAGTTTGGCCTGGGCATTTCAGACGGAACAGAATGCTGAGATCAAGTCTTCGCCGCTGCTGGTGGATGGAGTATTGTTCTTTACCGTTCCAGATAACATATGGGCTGTCGATGCGCGATCGGGGCATATGCTCTGGCACTACAACAGGCCGGTCAAGGGCGAGCACATCGGCCATCGCGGCGTGGCGATGTATAAGGGCTGGCTTTACTTCACGACGCCCGATTGTCATTTGATTTCACTGAATGCCAAAGACGGAACGGTGCGTTGGGATAAGGTATTTGCTGACCAGGGCCTCGGCTACTGGTCAACCATGGGCCCGCTGGTGGTGGGCAACCACGTAATCGCCGGCATTGGGGGAGATCTCGACAACCTGCCGGGCTTTCTTCGATCTTTTGATCCGGAAACCGGCGAGACGCAATGGCAGTGGTTCTCGACCCCTCCAACCGGGACTCCGAATGGCACCACCGGTGGCACCACCTGGATGACAGGTACCTATGACCCGGAACTCAACCTGCTCTACTGGGGCACGGGGAATCCGACACCGGTGCTGAATGGCGCGAGCCGT
>Ga0206879_1213_pt1 | contig 11092 bp, 9 predicted proteins | sample Alteio_BWOrgCont_5_FD_152897 | JGI IMG/M metagenome (GOLD analysis project Ga0206879, IMG submission 152897) | Enriched cells from forest soil in Barre Woods Harvard Forest LTER site, Petersham, Massachusetts, United States -... | ecosystem: Environmental > Terrestrial > Soil > Temperate forest > O... | reverse complement strand
CTTTCTCGCTTAGCTTTAAAAAAATAAGAAGGGCCTTCATGACCTTATATTACCTTCCTTATGCCGAATTTGAAAAACAACGGCTTAACAATACCAACGCAAATTGATCAACGCTGAACAACAAACCAATGTCAGCGATGCATTCAGCAGACAATCCTCTTTTTTTGACAGCATTGAAAACAGCAACCCCGTATTGAAATGGATGCGTTCAAGGATACATGACCATGTGATGGGATTTTTAAAACCAGGGCAACGCATGCTCGAGTTAAACGCAGGCACAGGAATAGATGCTGTATACTTCGCCTGTCAAGGTATCAACGTGCTTGCAACAGACAATTCAGACGGGATGTTAGACCGGCTGTCCCAAAAAGCTAGCGATTTGAAACTGGAGGAAATGATAACGGTGCGCAACTGTTCCTTTCTTGAACTGAATAAACTTCAGGGCTCGACCTTTGATTACATTTTTTCTGATTTCGGAGGACTGAATTGCACACCTGATCTGCAGCCTGTTTTGGAATCGTTCAATCACTTGCTCAAGCCAGGCGGATTTGCAACACTGGTAATTATGCCTCCGGTTTGTCCCTGGGAAATCCTTTCCTTATTCAAAGGAAACAGCAAACTTGCATTCAGAAGATTTAAAAGGGATGGGGCCGAATCTCTGGTTGAAGGAATAGGTTTTAAAACGTATTATTTTAAACCCTCTGAACTTATAAAATCCTTCGGGAAACAGTATGAGCGCATGAAGCTCCAGGGTCTGGGTTCTGTTTCTCCCCCTCCCTATAAAAGTCAGTTTGCGGTAAAATTCCCCTCGGTTTATTCTGCCCTTATCCGAACCGAAAGCCGGCTCTCTGAATACTTTCCCTTTAACAGCTGGGCCGATCATTTTATACTTACAATGAAACGCAAACAGAGCATTCATTAGTTGAGTAAATTTGCATCCATGAAGAGAATTTCTTCCGCCTTGTTCCTTTTCGTAAGTGCCTTGGCAGTAGTCACTCTTTCCGATATACAGGCCCAGAATCAAAAAATAGTTTTTGCCAAAGAAATTATCGATTCCACGAAATCCAGTACGGCCTATTATACTATAAAAGGCTATTCCATTTGTTCCGTCGATACCGACGGTTCCAATTTGAAAATTCTAAGCCCCACAATTCTCGGACTACCCCAGCTGTTTCCGAATCGCAAAACCGGGCAAATTGCTTTTATGCCCAAGGGGTCGAAGTACATGATGTCCGTTGACATAAACGGAGACAATGAAAAAAAAGAATTAGAAGTCATTTCAGGCGCATCTCAGGTCACCTGGTCCCCTGACGGAACTAAATTTCTTTACGTCGATTATCACAACATTTGCTTACGCAACCTTCAGACCAACGAAGATGTCAGAATTACTGACGGAGCAAATGACAGCCCTCAATGGATGCCAGATGGTAAACACTGTTTGTATTCCACCATCAAGAAAGACGAAGACAAACCCTTTATCAGACCTGCCCTTTTAACAATAGATTCCATTGGCATAGGCAACTATCCCGATAACACCAAACCCCTCACGAATTTTCCGGTTAATCTTACAAACCTGAAACTATCGCCCGATGGCACAAAAATGCTCGCAATTCTGGATTCCAACAAACAATCCTATTATTTAGTCCTGATGAACCTAAACGCACAACTGCTCAAAGTTTTTGCCCGTGGCAGGTATAAAACACTAAAAAACAACACCAAACCTTTTCTGGTTACACTGCCTAACCCCACAGATATGGAAGCCGTCTGGTCCCCAGACGGGAGTAAAATTTCCCTGCTTGTTTCACGGGAAACAAAATCAGAACTGTTTATTCTCAATCCCGAAACCGGCGAAAGAAAGCTTATTTTTTTCGGAACAAAGTTAAATTCGGCTTCCTGGTCACCCGATGGAAACCAGCTCACCTTCTGTTATGTTGACATGGGAAATCAGATCTGGATTACAAACGCAGATGGATCTCACCAACATCCCCTTACCCGGTCCAACCGCGAATATTGTCCGAATTGGGTAAGCACTGCTGACTAAAGACTGAAAATTTAGAATTAAATTCCGATTTTCGCTGTAATGAAAAAACAAATCCTTCTTTATGGGGTTTTGCTGGGCCTTCTAATTGTGCTGCTGAAGTTCTTCGAGTATAAATTCATTATTCGGGACTATGCATTCGAAATTTACGCCGGTTTGATAGCCCTTATTTTTGCCATTCTGGGGATTTGGCTTGGACTGAAACTCACCCGAAAAAAAGAAGTCATTGTTGTAAAAGAAATTTTGAAAGAAGTCGTTAAAGAAATCGTAGTGGACAAAAGTCAGCCCTTCGTGTTAAATGAAAAAAAACTGACAGAACTGGGGCTCACCCAACGCGAACACGAAATCCTCAGTCTGATAGCAAAAGGCCACAGCAACAAGGAAATCGCCGACAAATTATTTATTTCCCTCAATACGATCAAAACACATTCCTCCCGTCTATTTGAAAAACTCGGGGTGAACCGAAGAACCCAGGCAGTACAAAAGGGAAAAGAACTAAGGATTATACCCTGAATAATCTATTTTATCATAAACTTTAAGGTGATTTTCAAGCCCTAAACGACAAAATCACCCTAAAGTATGACTCTTTTTACGGTTTCGAGGACTAGTTTTGCTCGCATTAAAATTTCAAACCAGTAAAAAACCACTAAATTACATACAGATGAAAAAAACAGTTCTCACATTCGGTCTTATTTCAGGGGGTATTCTGTCCGTCATGATGATTGGCACACTTCCCTTTATAAAGCAAATCGGCTTCGACAAAGCTGAAATCATCGGGTATACGACCATGGTCCTTGCCTTTTTGATGATCTACTTCGGAACCCGATCCTACCGGGACAATACCTTAGGCGGAATCATCTCCTTTGGAAAAGCATTTGCAGCAGGCCTACTCATAACCTCGATTGCCTGTCTGATGTATGTCATTACCTGGGAAATAATTTATTTTAAGTTTATGCCTGAATTCGGAAACGTCTACGCCGATGCTGCCATCCAGCAACTCAAAAATAAAGGTGCCACACCTGACGCAATAGCCAAAATGACCAAAGAAATGCAGGATTTTAAAACTCTTTATGACAATCCATTTTACAATTCTGCTATCACATTTTTAGAACCCTTACCCGTTGGATTGGCCATCACCCTGATCTCCTCACTGATTTTAAAGAAAAAGCCTGCACCCCCTGCATCCGTTTAATTTTTCACCCTATTAAAATTCAATGTATTAACTTTGTGATTCACAATGAACCTCAAGGCTAAATTTACAACGCCTCTGTTCCTGGCAATGACATTCTTAATTCAAAAGAATGCCCTTTCACAAAGTTCAGCTCAGCATTCCTGGGACAGCGTGAAGAATGCAACAATGCCAGAGGTTATGCCGAAATTCAAAAGCCTGTACTCCACCCCCTACCGGCAGCCCCTGGCGGACTATGGATGGGAAGACGGGTTGCAGATCTCCCTCGATGGGCTCAGTTTATACTGCCAGTATTTCCCGGGTGATTTGTTATCCTATGATTACTTTTTTGTAGACAGCTTCAGCTATTACAACGGACTTTCCGAACCTTGTAAAGTCCTGGGCAACATGTCCTATAAACGATCCTACGCCAAAACATACGGTATGAATCTGAAAGATTACCTGTTCGGATGTGACAGCTTTGCCAACATCAACATTTTATACGCACACCGGGCCTCTTTAGCCGACACCTTTAAAACCTGGCAGCTTTCAGGGCTTGCCGCACCCGATACGATAGAAGGAGGATCAGATCCGCTCTTTTCCACGACCAATTCCGCTCTTGTCGACATTTTTTTATTTACACGCAACAACGACATCTGGATGAGAAAAAACACCGGAGCCAACCCTGACAGTATTGAAAAGGCTACTCGTCTGCCCACTCCAATTAATCCAGTAAGCAATGAATTCAACGCTGACAATCCGATTAGTATCCGGTTGAACAATTCAGACACACTCGTTCTGGTTTATGAAAAATATACAAACGCAGCTGACCGTACATTCATGTACTGCTTTTCGTACGACAATGCCGTCACCTTTACCAGCCCGGTAGCAATGACAACAATAGCTTACAGTGCCGGGCATTTTGTTACCCAGCCCCAGTTATACCTTGGCGCCGGTAACCAGTGGTACCTGTATTACAATCTCAACAATTATTTCATATGCCGGTCAAAGCAAGGCATAACCGGTAACTGGGATAGCTGGATGGCTTCTGATACCATCCTTTCAGCCGGCAATGCCATTTCTATCGCCGAACCTTCCCTGACGACAACCGGCGACATTTCCTTTTCCGTTGCCTACAAAGATTCGCTTAATCCCCACGATGTTTACGACCTGGATCCCTGGTACCTGCCCCATACATCAATTACAACTATCGTTCCTGTAAACAAAAACGCAGAAACCGAAATGACCATTTATCCCAACCCGGTTAAAGACATTTTATATGTGAGCATCAGGAGCAGTACTGAATACCATGTCAAAATTTTTGATTTAGTCGGACAGATCGTTTTCGATTCCTACAAAACAACGAACCAATTCTCGATTGATGTAAGCGGGTTACTGAGTAGTTCGCTGTACTTCATACAGATCAGCGCCGAAAATTTTCGGACAACAAAAAAATTCACAAAACTATAATTGTAAGCCCCTTACCTTTTCCTTGCGCTCCTGACCACCGGCTTTCGTTTTTTCTTTTCCTTTAAGCCCAATCGTCGCCGGGGCCCGCCCAGATTGACTTTTTTATTCTTATCCGCCTTTTCATGGAAAGCTCCGCTCTTGTGTTTACCCTTGGATTGCAAATAATCCTTATCCATCAAAGAAGGGCGTTCTTCTTCAGAGTACACATTCGAAATAACCAATCCTTCCGGCAAAGCAGACATAGGAATCGCTCTCTTCATAGCCGTTTCAATAGTTTCCCGAAAACTTTCCTCCGCTTCATTGATGAAACTGATGGCTACCCCTTCCTTGTCTGCGCGGCCTGTACGTCCTATCCGGTGAATATAATCACCCGAAACATCCGGAAGGTCAAAATTAATCACATGACTGATGCCGGCCAGGTCAAGACCCCGTGCAGCAATATCGGTTGCAATCAGGCAGCGGAATTTTCCTTCCTCAAATTGATTCACAGCGGCAAAACGCTGTGCCTGCGATTTGTTCGAATGGATGACTCCAAACTGCCCGGGCATTTTCAATTCCAGTTCCTCGTAAAGACGGTCGGCCAGTTTTTTGCTTTTTACAAACACCAAAACCTTTTTCAATTCCGCATCAACCGACTCCGCATCAACTGAAAGCAATCGTACCAGCAGATTCGATTTGGTCGCAAAATTAGGGACTGCATATCCTACCTGTATGATCTTCTCCAAAGGCGTCCCTTGCGGTGCAATTTCAAGTTTAAGCGGAGCATTGAAATGCGCCGAAAACAGCTTTTCCACCTCTGTACTCAGCGTCGCTGAAAACAAAAGATTTTGCCTTTTTTTAGGCAAAATCTCCAGCAGATTCGTAACCTGAGTCCTGAAACCCTGATTCAGCAATTCGTCCACCTCGTCCAGCACCAGTTTTTGAATTTCCTTTAACTTCAATATTCCTGTAAGTTTCAGATCAACCAATCGGCCCGGCGTGGCCACAAGAATATCCGCACCGTTATACACCGCCTGCTTTTGAGTATTTATATTCGTCCCCCCGTAAACCCCAAGCGTACGAACCTGCATATATTTAGTCAGCTTTTCAGCTTCTGCGACAATCTGCAAAACCAATTCCCGGGTAGGCACCACAATCAGCACCCTGGGATTTTTTTGATCCGAAAACTTCAGCTGCCTCAGAATAGGCAGCAGATACGCAAACGTCTTACCTGTGCCCGTCTGGGCAATCCCGATAATATCCCTTCCCGACATAACCATAGGAAATACGTCCCGCTGTATAGGAGTCGGATAGATGTACTCAAGATCCTTTAAAGCGCTGAGCAGGGGTTTGCTTAAATTCAGTTCTTCGAATGTCATCCGGTAAAGATAGCCAGATTAACCCGGGCCAATCCTGTTATTTTACTAAATTCGCCAAAACCCGATCCATGACCAAATCCCTGCTGCAACTGGCTTTACTTATTCTGATTTGCAACCCTAAGCCCTCAGCATCGCAAAGTCCGGTTACTTCCTCTTCAGTAATCGACCCCCGCAGCCAAAGGGCCTTTGTAAAACTATCCGGTGCCGACTTCAGCTGCGAACTCGAAACCGACTGGAAAGCCATTGAACCAAACCGTGCTCCTTTCCCCAAACAATGCTGGTTCAACGGACATTTTTTCCCCGACCTCAAATTTGGCTTCAACGAACCCTGGAAATGGATACAGGATCTCACGCTCGGACAATCTGAAAAAGGCACACTCCTCATCTCCAAAGGCTTTCGCGATATTCTGGGCTCCCGGATTCCGTTCATGCAGATAAAACGTTTCTTCTGGGCCGATCCTTCCATGCTCTACGAAGTTTTCGAATCCCGTCATGTTGAAAAAAACGTTTACGTTATTTCGGATGGAAACGATTCAACGCTTTTTAAAATCTCTTCCGATTTCAGCCGTGTGACCCTTACACAAAATCACACCTCTGTTCAATGGCAATTTTCACCAAACCCTTCCAGGGCAAAATTTGAGAAAAACAGAGGCTGGGTTTTCGAATTTGACAGCTCGCATGCCGAAGTCCTGATCCGCTGGGGCGACAAGGCAAGCCTGTCTGCATCAGCCTTCCACAGTATATCAGGCCATCTGCAAACCATCAAAACAATTTCAGCTTCCGGCAATCCGCACATGGCCAGGTCCTTTCAGGCCGGCGAAAAACAAAAATGCATTGAACCCGATGAACAACTGCTTTTGCCCGAGGGCGAAATTTTATCCAACCACACCAACGGCATAAACGAAATGGCCGTCCGTCGCGTGAATACCAACAGCATAGAACTGGGTGAAGTCACGGTATTTTCCATGGATAAACTGGCCGAAAGTAAATCCATCCCTGACATCAAACCCTTTCTGGTACGCAGCCTGCGCTCTTTATGTGAGCGCAGGGTATTCAATGTTGTACTCGAAGACGACCCCGGCCAGGATTACCTCTGGGGTACGGGCACCTGGCCGCGTTGCTTCAGCATTTCATGCCTTGATTTGTACGGATTCACTTCTGAAGCTTACGGATACGCCGAATTCATGCTCGATGCATCCCGTCAGTTTCAGTACAAAGACTCCCTCTCCCATCTCTGGGACAGCTTTTACATGACAGGTCAGCGTCGAGAAGTTTTCACTGATATCAACGGACACTCCATCAAACTTTTCGAAATTGGTAAATTCTACGAAAGGCACAGAACTGATCAGTGGGGGAAAAAACTGCTCGGTGAACAATACGAAACCTTGCGGGAGTGGTGTCTGTGGATAGAAAAACACACAGACAAAGACGGGCTCATTTTAGACCTCACCGAATCCAATGTCTGGGACTACGGTTACGGAACCTTCACCCAATCACCGGCAGCCGCAGGCGTAAAGCTTTTTGCCGATATGGCAAAAGACAACAACAGGCCCGAAGATGCCAGCCACTTCAGCAATCTTGCAGCGAAGCTGACCAAAGGCCTTACAGATCATCTGTACGGAGATGCCACCAACCATTACCTGAATATCAATTCAGGTATAGGCAAATGTTACGTAACCTATATTCCCGACACCTTACTTACGGCTGAAAAGCCCCTTGGGCTTTCCTGCTACTCCCTCGGGGCAAATTTTTTCCTGCTCGATCCCGATGTCAGGCTGCTAAGCGCACAGGACGAAGGAATCAAAAACACCCTTCAGCTCGCAATGGCCAACTTAGGAGACGATAATGATCCCCGAATCATTACCTGGCACGTGCGAAAAAATCTCGCCCATATCGGTTACGGACAGGGACAATTGCTCATGTCTCTGATCTATGCAAACCAGCCCGAAGCTTTCAGGGAAAGACTCTCAGCGCTTTTTGATGTTTCGAAAAAAATGAGCGGCGACCCCTGGTTGATCCCCGAAGTCCTGGGCCGTCCCCAAAAGCCCAATCGTGGAAATAAAGCGCACCTCACCTATTACCCACTCATCATTGCTTATCTGGCAGGTTTCAGTCAGCCCGACGGCATACAAACCCCATTTATACCTGATTTAACAGTAAAAGTCAGGTCCATGCCCATGCCTCAGGATTTTACAGGCACCTATTCAACACCCTTTCAGGCATCCAAAAACAGTTACAATTTGTGCATGGACGTTAAAAATTTTTACATTGAGTGTTCGGGGCCTGTTAAAAGTAACGGGGTACGGCAGGTACAAAGGTACTCGGGCCCTTATGAAAAACAGTCCGGTCAGCTTCTTCTGAAGCCCGACTACTCAGAGCTTCAGAAATTAGGTACCGATCCCAATGATAGTAAGGTAATTCAAAAACAAATGAATGCTGTTTTTAAAGCTGAGGTCAAAAATGAAAAAGAATTCAGGAGCATAAAAATACAATTGCCTGAAACGACCATAACCCTGATAAAAAAACTAAATGTGCCTGAATACCAATCCATAGCCGGAACGTACAATGTAGATTCATCAAACGAACATGTTTCAGAAACGCTAACCCTTTCAAATGCCTATTGCGGAGGATACGATTACGGGGATTATTTCTGTCTTTCCGAATCATCCTGGGGACCTGAAGGCGAAAGAACATCCGTTGAGAATTTTGGATCCTATCGGATAACAGGGGACAGCATTTATTTATATCTAAACAGTCAGGAGAGTTACGCAAAATCCGGATGCTGCGGAGGTGCCGGGCAACCGCAAACCTGGACTTTTGAACCAGGTCTGGTAAAAGGCACCATTCGAAAACAAAATGATCGAATCTGTATTTCAGTCAACTATTTGATTTACACCAGAAAACAATAACAGAACAAAGCTCCTGCAAAAACAGTAAATTCAATCCGTGAACATCAGTACGTTTACCGCTTTCAGAAGCCGAAATTATCGTTTATACTTTTCAGGCCAATCCATTTCCCTGATCGGCACCTGGATGCAACGAACCGCAGTGTACTGGGTCATTTACGTGGAGACCCATTCCGCCTTTATGCTGGGCCTTACCGCTTTCTCCATCCAATTCCCTTCCTTTCTTTTTTCTCTTTTTGGAGGAGTAGTCTCAGACCGCTATAACCGTTATCGTGTACTTTTATTTACCCAGGCAGCCTCTTTGGCTCAGGCTGCCTTGCTGGCCATCCTGGTGCTGTTCAATGCTTACACCGTTTGGGAAGTACTTTCGCTGAGCGTGCTGCTGGGCATCATCAACGCTTTTGATGTACCTGCAAGACAAGCCCTGGTCTACGATATGGTCGACCACAAAGAAGACCTGGCCAATGCCATCGCGCTCAATTCATCCATGGTAAACCTCGCCCGCCTGCTGGGTCCCGCCGTTGCCGGAATCGTTTTGGAAAAGCTCGGAGCAGGTACCTGTTTTTTGATCAACGCCCTCAGTTTCGTTGCGGTCATCCTGTCCTTATTGTTTATGCGGCTGCCCCGTTACATACCTTCAACCCATCCCAAAAATGCAATGGGCGAATTGAAAGAAGGATTACTCTATTTAAAACAAACCCCTGAAATCAGTTTCGTCATTTTGCTTCTGGCCTGCATGAGCCTGCTGGTAATGCCCTTTTCCACCCTGCTTCCCATCTACGCCAAAGAAATTTTTCAGGGCAATGCCTCCACTTTCGGATACCTCAACAGTTTCATAGGGCTGGGCGCGGTCTGCGGCACTTTTTTTCTGGCCTCTTTGAAAAAGGGTGCAGACTTCAGAAAAATTTTATTCATCAATACGCTGGTATTCGGGGCCGGCCTGATTTTATTTTCCCATTGCACCCTTTTTCCCTTAGCCCTGTTTTTCGCTGTTTTGTCCGGATTCGGAATGATGTCCCAGACCACCATCAGCAACACCATTATACAGACAACCGTTTCCCCCGAAATGAGAGGCCGGGTCATCAGTTACTTTGCCATGGCTTTTTTCGGCATGATGCCCCTGGGCGCTTTATTAATAGGCGCCGTCTCCCACCTGATCGGAACACCCGACACCATTTTGGCCGAGGGAATTTCAGCTCTTTTAATTACTTTCACCTTTTACTCCTTCATGCGTAAAGCGAAAACCTGAAATCAAAAAACCATATTTAAACAATCACTGACTATGGAAAACAAAACCGATCCAAAAAGCACAGCATTACTCGTAATGGATGTACAGGCCCTGACAGTCAATATGATTGCCAACAGCGAAACCCTGCTGAAACCGTTGAACAAAGCCATTCAAAAAGCCAGGGCTGGCGGCATTCCCATAATTTATGTAGTCATCGGATTTCGAAAAGGCTATCCCGAAGTAAGCGCCTCCAACAAATCCTTTTCCCAGATCGCCCATTCAACCGGAATGAACATTGACACTGAGGAAGCAACACGTGTCCATGCCTCGGTTGCACCCGCCCCCGGCGACATTATCGTCACCAAAAAGCGCGTCAGCGCATTTGCTGGCAGCGACCTCGAAATCGTCCTCCGCTCCGGGAACATCAAACACCTGGTACTCACCGGAATCGCCACAAGCGGAGTCGTCCTGTCCACCATAAGGGAGGCTGCAGACAAGGACTATGTCCTAACCGTTCTTTCTGATTGCTGCGCCGACCGCGACGAAGAAGTACACCGGGTACTCACCACCAAAGTTTTCATCCGCCAGGCCGACGTGCTGACAGCCGATACCTGGCCACTTTAATCCGGATTATAACCGGCTTCTTGGGTAAGTTCAAGGAGGTGCTAAGTTTGAAGAAAAACAATTTCACCCTTACTGCCTTCAGGAAGAGAGAAATCCCAGCTAAATTTAGGCCATAACAGGTAATATTAGAAGTTTTTCTCTTTGGTTTGCAGGTCAGGTAAAATTCTTTTTATAGAATTACTGCGGTAGGTTGTTGCCGGTTGTATCAGGATGGGAAACCGCAACTTTAATTTAAACGTGCCAAATTCTTTGGCACGTATGGCACGTTTGGAGGTATTGTGCCATCCGAAATGGCACAAT
>Ga0206879_1180_pt1 | contig 11132 bp, 7 predicted proteins | sample Alteio_BWOrgCont_5_FD_152897 | JGI IMG/M metagenome (GOLD analysis project Ga0206879, IMG submission 152897) | Enriched cells from forest soil in Barre Woods Harvard Forest LTER site, Petersham, Massachusetts, United States -... | ecosystem: Environmental > Terrestrial > Soil > Temperate forest > O... | reverse complement strand
TCTTTTATGTAGGGTTCAAAGATCTTTACAGGGAATGATTGCAGTGTTACATCTGCAGAAAGATTATTTGTATCGCGATTATAGTAGTTGCCTACAAAATATAATAGCTTGGTATCGTTAGATGTAAATTGCCCATTCATGGCTATAGATTGTGCGCTGTTATCCCAATAGCAATTTACATTACCATTGCCCATATATTGTTGATTAAGCCTCAAGTTTCCGAAGTTTAGAGAACCAGCAAAAAAAGGATGTTTTTCATAGATACTCGAAACAGATGCGGTGCCGTCTATTATGCCTTGCAACTTGGTAGGACCGTTAAGTTTAACGTCTTCTAAATTCAGGTTTTTGAAAATAAAAATAAGCGCATCATTCTTATATTTTGAGATCTTACCCTCAACTGCAATCGATTGTCGGGTATGATAAAATTCAAGGTTCTTGGCCATAACACCTGAAGTATCTATAGTAACTAAGTTTTTACTATTCGATTGCCATACTGAGTCGCCAAGCTTTATAACCGGGTTGATGAATTTGAATAGAATACTTTCTTTATTCGGGAATGCAATATATCCCGGTATATCAGCATAATTGGCTGTATCATTATTCCATTTTATGGTATAATGCGTAGTGTCATGTGCTATGGTACTATTTAGTGAGAAACCGGCAGCATACAAACTATCGCTTAAAAATAAAGTATCACATAATGCTTTAAAGTTCAGGCTTGATGAATTACCGGTAGCTTCTAACCTAACCTTTTTTAATTTTTTGCCTGTCCATTCTACCAATGCAGAATTACCACTTAAGGTAACATCATTTTTTGATTCACTATACGCGGCTTTTATTTCGCTTCCTTTTGAAATAATAAGCGAGGGAATAAAGAGATTGGTCAATCCTGTATTTTCATTAAAATGGAGGTCGAGAACATAATTATGATAGTCTTCTCTTGTGCGTTTTTCCGATTTGAATAAAGAAGGTATGTAAGGGGCCATCAGGTTTTGTGCACATTCAGCAACGCGGGTAAACGGAAAGTTGCCGGTAAGACTCATATTGGCATAATCGGAGGAGACTGTAATATTGTGTGCTTCGCCGTTATGAGTAGATATTAGATCAAAATGCTTAAGAAAATAGCTGTCTTTATGGTAAGCAAATCTGGTACTATCCGTATGAATGGTGCCATCTACACTATCTATATTGTTACCTCTTAATTGTACCTTCATGTGCGTTGAAAAAATAATGGGGCCTACACTATCATGCACCAAATTTATTTTCAGCAGGTCTGCCTTCCTTATATGAGTATCAAAATCATAACTGTGGATGTTCGAGGCAATGTCCACATTTCCGTTAAAACTCATTTGCAGGTTAGGATCGTTCACCTCTAAAAGGCCTGAGAAAAACCCTTTACGCAGCTCGGCACTTAAAACAAGATTAGTGTAATTGTATTTTTTAAAATTGAAACTTGCCACTGTGCCTTTAAGTGTGGCATCAGCTTTACTGCGGGTAATTCCTTTCCCTTCTATGGATAATGAAGAGGTAATAGGTCCAAGATTATTGTTCTGCCAATACGTTCCCAGGTTAAAAGATTGAGTGCTGAATGATCCCTTATAGTAAGCAAGGTTATTATGCAGGGTATCTTCTCTCAGGCTCAATTCGGCAGAAACATCGCCTATATCGGTTGAAAAGCTTGCATTAGTGTGAAAGTCACTAATGTATCCGTCGAAACTTCCTTTTACTTCAACTGTGCCCAGGTAGGCAATATTGTCTGGTAATTTAATGTGGACTCCTTCATTAAAGGGTGGGCGATGTAACAACTCCACCTCGGTTTTTGTAGTGATAAGCCTTTTGATATTTACATTAATATGGGTATGAGGAATATCAGGTAACCCATCTAAGGTTGCATCTCCTTCAAAAGAAGAGACCTTTCCCCATGCTATATTCATATTTCTTCCTTTCAGATGGGTAACTGTTCCTGTGTATTCTCCTGAAAGGGTGAACGTATTGGCGGCGCCTTTTAATCCATGTGCAAAATAGGCTACATCATCGAAGCATAAAACGCTTTTACGAAATGTAGCGCTCATATTCAGTTTGTTTACAGCATCCAGAAAATCGGGGAACTTGCTGTACCTGAATATAAGGTCGGTTGATAGTTTGGTCTGTGGAGTTTCTATTTTTAAAGCATTTAACTCCATCTTCTTAGAACTAAGTTTCACATAGCAAGAGAAACTCTTCAGGGTAAATCCTGATCTTTCACGGGCGCTTAATTTTTCGATAGTACCACGTAAAGTATCTCCTTCGAATAAGATATCACTGAATTTGCCATTGATGTCATGAATTCGCATATCGGCAAAGTTGATACCGGTAGTTGGTTCAGGTATAATATGTTCATTCCTGAATGAGAAATAGACATTGTTTAAAGTTAGGGCTCCGAACCTAATATCCCATTTTGGGCCTGTTGCAGGGTGAGAGGTAGTGTCTTTGGATGCAAAATAATCGATTATGAATTGAAGGTTTATGTCGCTGTCATTTTTGTAAGTAACGGCATTAAACCGGGTGTTATCAAGAATTATGTCACTCACATAAAGACTATGTTTGCCAAAATCCAGGGCGCCAATATCCAGTTTAAGAGTTTCTGCATAGAGCAATGTATCTTTGTGAAGATCCTCTACATAAACGTTTCGAAGCACTAGTTTTTTAAGTAATTCAAAATCTACCTTGCCAATCTGTACTTTAGCGTGTAACTTTGCAGAATAATAGGAAGCCAGTCTGTGAGTGAGCCAGGTTTGAATAAGAGGAAAATTAAGCACAAGATTAAGGAACAGTAATAGTGCAGCTATTACCGAAAGCAGAGAAATTAATATTTGCTTGATCCGTTTGATGTTTGCGCGATTTACCTAACGTACAAAGTTAACTATAATGAACGATAGAAAGATCAAAATATTGGGTATAGAGTCATCTTGCGATGATACGGGAGCTGCTGTTTTCAGCAACTATTCAGCCTTATCAAATATAATTGCCGGTCAGCAAGTACACAAAGATTATGGCGGGGTTGTGCCTGAATTGGCTTCCAGGGCCCATCAGCAGAACATAGTGCCTGTTGTGGATGTGGCTTTGCAAAAGGCGGGTGTAAATAAGGAAGATCTGGATGCCATAGCATTTACGCGTGGTCCGGGTTTAATGGGTTCTTTATTGGTAGGCACTTCATTTGCCAAAGCATTGGGCATGTCTCTCAATATCCCACTTATAGAAGTGAATCACATGCAAGCTCACATACTAGCGCATTTTATAGAAACTCCGGGTGAAACATATAATCCTCCGGCATTTCCTTTTTTGTGCCTTACCGTATCAGGGGGGCATACCCAAATTGTGATGGTAAAAAACTACCTTGAAATGGAGGTGTTAGGACAAACAACTGACGATGCAGCAGGTGAAGCATTCGATAAAGCAGCTAAGATCATGGGGCTCCCTTATCCGGGTGGGCCCCTTGTGGATAAGCTTGCTCAAACGGGAGATAGGTCAGCATTTACTTTTCCTGTGCCCAGAGTTCCCGGGCTCGATTTTAGTTTTAGCGGAATTAAAACCTCTTTTCTTTACTTGGTAAGAGATGGAGTGACTGCTAATCCTGATTTTATAAAACTGCAACAAGAAAATTTATGTGCTTCTTTCCAGCATGCTATCATTTCCATTTTGCTAGATAAACTGCAGCATGCATCTGAAAAAACGGGCATAAAAGAAATTGCTATCGCAGGCGGGGTATCAGCCAATTCGGGGTTACGTACATCTTTAAAAGAAGTTGCTGGTAAAAAAGGGTGGAAAATATATATACCCAAAATGGCCTACTGTACAGATAACGCTGCGATGATAGCCATCACGGGATATTATAAATTTTTGAAAAAGGAATTTACAGGGATAGATACTATTCCATTAGCAAGATATACTTTTTGATATTCCTATTTGGCTCTATTCCGGAAACCGAAAAATATGATGCCTGCCAAAGCACATAAGATAGCACCTGATATTCCTGTCATTCTAAGACCCATATCGTGCCCCGGATCTTTACCATAAATAGTTAGTATAGCAAAGAGGGCTATACCGAAAGTTTGTCCCAGTTTTGCTGAAAAAAAGTTTACTGCCACGTACATTCCTTCCTTGTTGTCTCCTGTTTTGGCAACATCATCATCAATTATTCCTGCCAGTATGGCGTTAGGTAGAATACCCAATGATGCAAGTGGGAAAGATGCCATACCTAGCATTAGATAGAGCTGCAATTTGGGCTCTATAGATAATTTGCCAATAGAGGAAATACCTAAAAAGACAAATGAAAGAAGAAAGAAGGAGAGCAACATGAGTTTTTTTTCACCGATTCGTTTAACAAGGTAATTAACAAGTGGATAAAAGAAAAGTGAAAGGATTACCATAAAGCCAATAAGCTTTGGGCCCTGAGATTGAGGTATTCCGGCAAGAACTGTTACAAAGTAAAGTAGCCCGTTGAGAATAAGACTGATTGACATGAAATAGGAAAGACACGCAACTATGAAAAAGAAAAAATTGCGGTTGCTAAAACTTTCTTTAAGTGCTTTTAAAATGGGAGTTGATGAAGGCACAGAATGACAGTACTTCTTTTCATCAATGAATAGTACAGGCATTAGCATTGAAATACCGCCAATTATTGCAAGTAGTATAACTGAATGTTGAACAGCAGCCATTCTGTCTTGTAAATGAAAGATGTTCCCCATTGCATCTGCAATATTATTGGTAAGCGAAGCAATAATCATACCAAAAACAAAACCTACTTGTTGAAAAGAGGAGAGCCTTACTTTCTCTTCCATGGTTTTTGCTATTTCAGGTAACATTGCGGTATATGGGATAGCATAGGTTGTGGTGGCTGCAAAAAATAAGGTAAGAGGTAATACAAGCCACAATGCATTGGATCGGCTTATATCTTTCGTAGGCGGGAAGAATATCAGGATACAAAAAATTACACTCGGCACTATGCTGAATAGCATAAAAGGTATTCTTCTACCTCTTTTATTTGTAGACCTATCACTCATTCGTGCAATAAAGGGATCGTAAAATGTATCTATCAATCGCCCGGCAGCAAGGATGATAGCCATGATATTGAATATCCCGAGGAAAGTTCTTTGTGAAACAAGATTATGCAGTCCTTCTCCGTTTGGGGGCAAGTAAAAATAGATGAGCATAACGCCAATCAGGTTAAGCATAATGGACCAACCCATCATACCCATGGCGTATATTATTTGTTTGCTTAAAGGAAAATCTTTCAACCCTTTTCTATTATCAGGCTGTAAAGGTACAAAGCCCAAATCACTTTTTAGATTCTATAAGATAATCAAGGCTTATAGTACCAAATGCGGTCGGACTATTGGAAGTGCCGGGAGTCTTATATAAAGGGTCTGTATATGTAAAAGCGGGTTTTATATCAAACTTGCCAATTTTATACTTTAAGGTCAATATCAAATTATAGTCCAATGCACCAAAGGAAGAATTACTATTCCCCGCAAGTAGCTTTCTTTTCACTTTTAAATTATTTGTATTACTATCGGTAATGGTATTATTCTCGTATTGAGTATAAAAGTTTCTTGTCCCAAGATCAAGGCTGACTTCGGGCATAATTATTATGGCAGATTTTTTGCCAAAGTGTTTATCAAAGAAATATCTAATATCCGGTGTAAAAACAAAATCGTTAGGTGTTTTAGGTTGACCTTTTATAGCGCTATAAATGTCATAATCAACAGTTAATTTTCCGGTAAAATCACCAAGGTCTTGCGATATATAGGATTCTATGTCGCTATTCAAACTACTTCTAACAAGGTCGGGGGTCTTTGCCTTAAAGTGATAATATTGGTAATTAAAATCAAATGAGGTATTGTCGGTAATGTCTACATCCCAGCCGGGGTTAATTCCTAAAACATCAAATCCGCCATCCTTTTTAACCAATAAAAATTGGTCGCTGGTTCCAATAAAAAAACCCGATTTAGCCATATATGTAAATGATGGTTCCAAATAGGGAAGTTTAGTGGCTGCATTATGTAATCCGTGATTTGTTTGATCGCTGGCACCTTCAACACTTATTTTAAAAATCCTGACTTTGACATCATCGTCAGATGCTGTATCAGTGGCCTTTTTTGTAGTGTCACCCGGTTTCAAATAAACCTGATGTTTCTCTTTAAGCAGGTTATGGTCTGTCGCAAGAGAATAGTGTATAACAGATACAGATAATAAAGCTACACAGAGATATCTTCTCATAATCAGTGAATAATAACATTAGATAACGGTGAACAAAAATAGTTTAATCCTTAGAATAATTTATCCAGGATTCGGCTTTCAACCGCGTTTGGGAGGGTTATATTGAGGTTTTTGGCACTTTTAACTGCCCTTTTTGCTGTAAATACTGCTCCTTCATTCCTCGCCCAGGCTCTGCGTGCAATGCCATTATTTACATCCCAAAATAGCATAGCTTCCAGGTTTTTGTCACTGGCTGCACTTCCATCCAATACCATTCCAAATCCTCCATTGATAACTTCTCCCCAACCCACACCACCGCCATTATGCAGAGATACCCATGTGGCTCCGCGAAAAGAATCACCAATTACATTCTGCACAGCCATATCAGCCGTAAAACGCGAACCATCATAAATATTCGCTGTTTCTCTGTAAGGTGAGTCGGTGCCAGATACGTCGTGATGGTCTCTTCCTAATACAATAGGTGCAGAAATATCACCATTCTGTATGGCCTTGTTAAATGCTCTGGCTATTTCAATCCTGCCTTCGCTATCAGCATATAAAATGCGTGCTTGCGAACCAACAACCAATTTATTTTTTTGAGCTTCTTTTATCCACTTGATATTGTCAGCGAGTTGTTGTTTTATTTCTTTAGGCGCCTTTTTGTAAAGAGCTTCAAGCACATTCGCTGCTATCTTATCAGTCTTCTCCAAGTCTCTTGGATTGCATGATGTGCAAACCCATCTGAAGGGGCCGAATCCATAATCGAAGCACATCGGGCCCATAATGTCTTCTACATAGGAAGGATAAATAAAAGTGCCATCCTTCTTAAATATATCTGCTCCCGCTCTACCAGCTTCCAGTAAAAAGGCATTACCATAATCGAAGAAGTACATTCCTTTAGCAGTCAACTTACGAATAGCATTCACTTGTCTTTTCAGCGACTCATATACCTTCTTTTTAAATGCTGCGGGGTTTGTGGTCATCAACTTATTAGATTCCTCGAGCGACATGCCAACAGGATAATACCCACCCGCAAAAGGATTATGGAGGGACGTTTGATCGGAACCCAGTTCTATTTTAAAATTTTCTTTGGCAAACTTTTCCCATAGGTCCACTATGTTGCCTTGATATGCCAGCGAGATAGCTTGTTTATTTTTAACAGCTTTTTTGGTACGCTCCAGAAGTTTATTCAAATCGGTATAAACTTCATTTACCCAACCTTGTTTATGTCTTTTCTCAACTACTTTAGGATTGATCTCCGCAATTATAGCAATAGCGCCAGCTATAACTGCTGCCTTAGGTTGAGCACCACTCATGCCACCCAGGCCCGAGGAAACAAATATCTTTCCCGCAAGTGAACCATCCTTTCCGGCTGACTTAATTTTTCTTCCGGCATTCAATAGAGTAATTGTAGTTCCATGTACAATACCTTGTGAGCCTATATACATATACGAACCTGCAGTCATTTGTCCGTATTGCGTTACCCCCAGTGCATTGTATTTCTCCCAGTCATCCGGTTTAGAATAATTGGGAATCATCATACCATTAGTTACTACAACTCGGGGTGCATTACTATGCGATGGAAATAAACCAAGCGGATGCCCTGAATACATCACCAGGGTTTGTTCGTCTGTCATCTCTGCCAGGTATTTCATGGTCAACCTATACTGTGCCCAGTTTTGGAACACAGCCCCATTACCGCCGTAAGTAATAAGTTCATGAGGATGCTGTGCTACTGCTTCATCAAGATTATTCTGTATCATCATCATGATAGCAGCTGCTTTTAATGAATGATGAGGATATTCACTTATATGCCTTGCGTGCATCTTATAGGTGGGCATAAAGCGATGCATATAAATTCTGCCATACTTGATTAATTCATCTGCAAACTCTTTGGCAAGAATGGAATGATGTTTAGAAGGAAAGTATCGCAAAGCGTTTCGTACTGCTAGCCTCTTCTCTTCTTTATTTAAAATATCTTTTCGCTTGGGGGCATGGTTTATACTCTTATCATAAGCATGTATAGCCGGCAACTTGTCAGGTATACCTTCCAATATGGCTTTTTTGAATGCTTTTGAGTCCATGTGTGCCGAATTATTTGGCGTTTACAATATTATACAAATATCTATTTTTTTGGCTCTAGAAGTATTGAGTAAAAGCTAAGATTAGGTACTTTTGTATCCTTGTTCTGTAAAAGCGGCGCAAATAGGTAGATGGCAAAAAAGATAATCATAGGTTCACGAGGTAGCGAACTTGCTTTATGGCAGGCAAACTTTATCCAAAAGGAATTGGATAAGGCTGGAGTAAAGACAGAGATAAAGATCATTAAAACGAGGGGTGATAAGCAACCGGAGGAAAGATTTTCGGAAATGCAGGGGCAGGGTTTCTTTACCAAAGAAATTGAAGATGCATTATTAGGTAAGGAAATAGACTTGGCTGTTCATTCTTATAAAGACTTACCTACAACACCAGTTAAAGGATTAACCGTAGGTGCTGTTTCATATAGAGAGGATCCATCAGAACTGCTTCTTATAAATAAGGAAGCAGTTGATCTAAAAAAGAAATTGTTCTTAAAAAAGGAAGCACTACTAGGTACATCTGCCACACGCAGAAAAGTACAAGTACTTGCTTTAAGGCCTGACGTTATTATAGAAGAACTGAGGGGCAATGTACCTACCCGTATACAAAAGTTAAGGGATAAAAAATATGACGCCATTTTTGTGGCATCGGCAGCTATAGAAAGATTAGGGATTGATGTTTCAGAGTTTCATGCAGAAAGGCTTTCTCCGCACGAATTAGTTCCGGCACCGGCGCAAGGTGTGCTTGCATTACAGATAAGAGAGGGAGATAAAGCCATGCACGAAGTGGTACAAAAGATAAACCATCCCGAAGTAGAAGAGATAGTATCTATTGAGCGTAAAATATTTAATCTTTTTGATGGCGGATGCAACCTGCCCTTAGGCATTTATTGTGTTAAGGAAAGAGATGAAGAAGATAAGCCCTTTTTTAAAGCTTGGGCTGCTTATGCCAAGACCGATAAAGAGATTCCACGCTATTATTATTTCGAAACCAGGCAGCCTGAAACCTGGCCTCAAAAAGTATCGGAGAAGATAAAATCAAACAATCCTGCCAGTGTATTCATCACGCGAGATATAAGAGAAGATGATTTTTTTAGTCGTGTACTTAAAGCCAGTGGATACGAAGTAAGCGGCAGGGCGTTTATAGAATTCAAGTCTATTCCATTCGGTAAACCTCGCGCTACCGACTGGATATTCTTTTCGAGCAAACATGCGGTGAAATATTTTTTTGAGCAAAAGCCGGAGATTGGTAATGTGAAGATTGGAGTAATTGGAAAATCGACAGCAAGCCAGGTAAGAACTTATGGTAAGCGTGCTGACTTTATAGGATATTCAACCGACACCCGAATGACGGGGAAACAATTTGCAAATCTTGTTAAATCGGGTACTGTTTTATTCCCACAGGCAAAGGATAGTATGCGCAGCATACAACAACAGTTCTATAATAAAAGCCAGGTTATAGATTTACCCGTTTATGAAACCCTAAGTAAACCGGTAGACGGAATACCAGATGCAGACATAATGCTGTTCACCAGTCCATCTAATGTAGAGGCATTTCTGGAAAAGAAACATATTAAAAAGGGCCAAAAGATAATTGCCATGGGCGATGCTACAGCCAATACTTTAAAGAAAGCAGGTCTCCTTTCTGTTTACCTGGTTCCGTCCTTTGATGAGATAGGCTTGTTGCAGGCTATATTTAGTTTGTAGATACTGATTCTTTTATTCCGTAACTTTGTAAGACACGGGAAAAAAGAAACATGATCATTTGCTGCTCTAGTCAAAAATATTACCAGTTTTTCTTAGATAAAGCTGGCAGTGATAAATTCTTAGGGATTTCAATCGATACCATTTTCACTGCGTTAATAACTATTGGAATATTTATTCTTGGGTTCTGGTTGAATAAAAAGAATGATGAAAGAAAGGAATATGATTTATTAATTGAAGTCAGAAGTTATTTTTTGCAATTATTAGATATTCTAATAGAGTCTACAAAAAAGCAGCTTGAAGCTTTTGGAGACTTCATTAACGAGCTAAAGGAAGAAAAGGAAAATGATTATGTTATTCAGTCTTATAGTGGTTTCACGACCTATGACATAGATCAAATTCCAAACGAGAAACTATTTAAAATATTTGTATATTATAAATTAGATAGTGGGAAACAAGATGCAATTAAGTTATTTAAAGAGATGATCACTAAAATTGGTTTGATAAGAAATATATCAGGTAGTTGGCAAAAGCAATTTCAAGATTTTTTAGAAAGTTGGAAGCGGGTGGATGAAGAATATAATAGAAATGCAAGATTAGTTGAGGATTTTATAAATAAAACCGTACATCTAGCACATAAAGCTGGCGACATATCTAATGATGACTTCTTGAAGAGATTTGATACAATCGTTCTAAATTGGCAAAAAATGGATAACCATGTAGATAAATTCGTTATGATGAAACACTTGATTGAGCCGCTTCACAAGTTGTGCCAGGAGACGCCTAAGGATACTAGAACTCTTGACCTCGTTAGACCAATCATGGGATGTATCTATGCATTTGCTAATAAAATGAAATTAAATGAAGTATACATTGGACTATTTACTGCCTATAAAACGCGCCTAGAAGAAGCTAAAAAAGGTATAAAGGACTCTATAAATGCAATCGAGAAATTAAAAGATAAGAAACCTGGAATTATATAATTCGCTTAAGGTTTAGTACTAACTTCTGTCATATCTTTGCACTATAATATTTTAAGTATGATCCACCGTCCACGCCGCCTTAGGGCAAATCCGATAGTAAGAGATATGGTAGCTGAAGTTCGTTTTCATA
>Ga0206879_1212_pt1 | contig 11228 bp, 7 predicted proteins | sample Alteio_BWOrgCont_5_FD_152897 | JGI IMG/M metagenome (GOLD analysis project Ga0206879, IMG submission 152897) | Enriched cells from forest soil in Barre Woods Harvard Forest LTER site, Petersham, Massachusetts, United States -... | ecosystem: Environmental > Terrestrial > Soil > Temperate forest > O... | reverse complement strand
GGCTCGTGTCAACCAGCAACCCGACCACTAGCGGAAGATCCGATTCCTGCGTGAAATATTGAATTATCTGGGGGTGGCCATCTTCTTCAAGGGCGAAGTCGTCCTTGGTGAGATTGCGGACGATTTCGCCCTTCTTGGTTCGTACCGAGGCCAGCACGTTTACCAGCTTTACATCAACCGATATATCTGGTTTTTGCTGACCTAGGAGCGAGGCCGCAGCCAGCGGCCAGAAAGCCACCAAGAAGAGCAAGGGAGATCTTCGTAAAATCCTTCTTCTCATCCGACGGTTCATTTCAGGCAGAACCCGACTCTAGCTCCGGTTAGATGCGCACAAGCTGCTAAACGGTATTCCTAGTAAGGACGGGCAACGTTCCAGTTCTTGGGATGGCAGGCTTGATTTTTCACCCATGCGTGAATTGGGGAGAGCCTGGGTGCTTGAGAGACTATAGGGTTGTGGCTTCCTTCCCGATGCGACCCCCCTAGCGCGATGTCATGATTTTAGGCGAAAAATGGTAGAAGATTCCCGACGCAATCGCGCCTCCCGCTAGGGCGCCTACTTCTCGTAGGAAGTCTGTTGCAAGCGGCGGTTCTGGAAGCTTTCGTCTGGGGATTTGATGGGCCTTCGCGTCCGGCCTGTTCGGGGCATGAAGAAGCCAAAAGCGTCGCGGACCTGCGTACGCACCAGTTCTCGCCAGTAGACCCCGCCTTTGCCGATGTTGCGGTATTTCTTATAACGCTGGGCGAGAAGCCGCCGCGTGGGCGTGTCGGAGACTTCGCCAAGCGCAGCCACAAGATACCCTTTCAAGACGTCGGCAGCGGCGGCAGGATCAACGTGGCTGCCCCCTTCCGGTTCGGGCACGACCGTGTCGATGATCCCGAGCTTGCGCAGGTCATGAGCGGTCAATTTGAGCCCTTCAGAGACGACTTCGGCTTGTTTTGCGTCCCGATAAAGAATGGCTGCGGCACCCTCAGGAGAAATCACTGAATAAATGGCGTGCTCAAGCATCAACACGCGGTCGGCGACGCCTAGCGCCAAGGCTCCGCCACTACCCCCCTGTCCAATTACCACGGAAATGATCGGTGTCGGAAGATTCGACATTCCCGCGAGATTCCTTGCAAGGGCGTGGGCAATGCCGTGGTGTTCGGCTTCAAAGCTTGACTGTGCATTGGGGCAATCGACAAGAGTCACGACAGGAATAGAAAACTTAGCGGCGAGTTGCATGAGGCGAAGCGATTTTCGATAGCCCTCCGCAAAGGCCATGCCGTGGTTGGCGGCAACTTTTTCTTCCTGCGTTCCCCCGCGTTCCTGCCCGATCATGAGTACCACGCGTCCATCCAGCTTTCCAAGGCCGCCTATGATGGCTGGGTCATCGCCATTCCAGCGGTCCCCGTGAAGCTCAAGAAAGCGATTGGTCATCCGCGAGATGAAATATCGCGCCGATGGCCGGCCTTCGTGGCGCGCCAGGGTGACCTGCTGCCAAGCGGGGAGTTGGCGCTCATTCGAAACAGGAGGCAAGCTCTGATCATCGTTGGACGAGCGTTTTTGCCGTTTGAGGTGATCAATGAGCAGGCCAACGACCCTCGGCAGATTTTCTCGTTTCACGACAAGATCAATAAGCCCGTGCCGGAGCAGGGTCTCGGCATGGTGGGAATCTTTCGGCGGAGCGAATCCGGTGGTCTGCTCGATCACGCGAGGTCCCACGAAGCCGATCTGCGCGCCGGGTTCGGCCAGGATCACATCGCCTAAGGAGGCGAAACTGGCGGTGACGCCGCCGAATGTAGGGTCGGTCAGGATCGAAATGAATGCCAGACGCTCACGATCATGAAGTGAAACGGCCGCGGCTACCTTGGCCATTTGCATCAAAGAAAGCATTCCTTCCTGGACGCGCGCTCCACCGCTTGCGGCCACACTCACAACGGGAATGCGTCTTTGGGTAGCCAGCTCGAATGCATTTGCAATTTTTTCGCCTACGACCGAGCCCATCGTGCCGCCGAGAAATTCGAAATCGAAAACCAGCAGCAGAGCGGGTTGACCAGCAATCCGGCACAGACCTGTGGTGACGGCCTCTCGCACACCCGTTTCCCGGCGCGCTTCTTCCAGTCGGTCCCGATATGATTTCAAGTCCGCGAATTCGAGCGGGTCAACGGATACCAGTTTGCGGTCCAGCTCGTGGAAAGTACGCTCGTCGGCAAGAGTAGCAATGCGAGCCTGGGAAGGCATGGAGAGATAGTGGCCACACGAAGCACAAATGTAGAGCTTCCGTTCAAGCGTGGCCCTGTCGTGTTGTCTGGAGCAGTCAGGACACTTCAGCGAAGGCCCGGAATCCCGCTTGCGCACCATGCGTTCACCGCCTGCAAGTTCCTAATCCTAGGGGATAGCTGTGAGCCGAAGATATGAATTTCCTATGAATTCTCAAATAGTACTCAAGTCCAGGAACGGAAAACAATCGAAAATCTATAGAAGTTCCGATTCCGTATCGTTGCTTTGAAGAATCACACGTCGCGCAGAGCGGAATCGCCCTTCCGGGGGGGTAGGTGAAGAGTCAGAAAGCGGGCCTGATGTGCAAAGAGAGCGACGGGCAGGGGGTGCCTGCCAGCCACGAATATTCTGTTTACACCTGTGCCAGTTCCGCAAGGCGGAAAGGATCGCCGACTTTTTCGTGGAGTTCGAGCCAGATCCGATCGGGTTGTTCCAGGAAGACTTTTACTACCTCCGGATCGAATTGCCTGCCCGAGTATCTTCGAATCTCCTCGCGGGCCGCGGAGATCGGAAGAGCCTTGCGGTAAGGGCGATCAGAGATCATGGCGTCTAAAGTGTCGGCCACGGCGAAAATCCGGGCCCCCACAGGGATTTGCTCACCCTTCAGACCGCGTGGGTAGCCAGAGCCGTCATAGCACTCCTGGTGAGCGAGTACGATTTCGGCGGCTTCCTTTAAAAAGGGTATGCGCTGGAGCACCGCAAAGCCGATCTCGCAATGGCGACGCATAATCTCGCGCTCTTCAGGTGTCAGTGGTCCGGGTTTGCGGAGAATCTGGTCGGGCACGCCCATTTTGCCGATATCGTGAAGGAAGGCGCCGCGCGCGATGTGGCGCAATAGTCCTTTATCGACATCCATGGCACGCGCGATCGTAATCGTAAAGGCCGTAACCCGCTGGCAATGGCCCTCGGTTTCGGCGTCCTTTGCGTCGAGAGCGCCACCAAGCGCCTCGAGCGTGTAGTCATACGATTGCTCGAGATCCTGGAGGGCAATGGAAAGCTGCTGGGTTCGCTCGGCGACAAGATGTTCTAGGTCGGCCTGATAGGTACGATTTTCTATGACTAATTGCCGATGCTCCAGGGCCCGGCGCACGCTCATGTGGAGTTGGTCGCGTTCAAAAGGTTTTAAGATGTAATCGTAGGCCCCCGCCCGAATCGCTTCGAGCGCGATCGAAATGTCATGCATGGCCGTGACCATGATCGCCGGCACGTCGGGGTCATCCCGGCGCAATTCGGCGAGCAATTTCAGCCCGTCCATTTCAGGCATGACGATGTCGCTTAGAACCAGATCGAATGAGTCTTTCCGGAACGCGTCGAGTGCCAAGCGGCCATTAGAACAAACCGTGCAGCGATAACCCTGCGCTTCGAGGAGCGTGGAAATGACTTCGCGAATGGCCTCTTCGTCGTCGACTACAAGAATTTTCTCTTTTGTCACTGTTACTCCAATAGGAAACCATTATAAGCCAGGGCACAGCGCAGTAAGCGGCGGGTTGCCCTACTTGATACGTGCGATATAGTTTGCATTCGGGCTCCCAACCAGCCGATTTTGCAGATCGTTGTCTCCGCCATGTGTTAAGAAAGGGCTGAGGGCCGCTCTCACAATCAGGTCATGCCTGCCGCATCTAACTCCGTACTTCTGAGCATCGCTTTCGTCGAAGGATCGGCCGCCCTTATCTTGCTTGTCATCTATGCTTTACTGCTCTCTTCCTTTACCGCACGATTCCTCCGTTATTGGATCGTGGGCTGGGCGCTGTTTTTCAGCCTAGAAGCCTCCAAGATCGCTTTCTTGACCCGACAGCTTGCGGGCCGTACCCTGGCCGGTTACGCCTTGGCGCTGGCGATGACCGTATTCTTTTTCGCCTGTGCCCTGGAGTGTACCGGGAAACGAGATCGCTGGAAGCATTTTGTCTTTGGCGGGGTTGTGGCCTGTGGTGCGCTTCTGTCCTTGGAGGTAGCGAAGCTGCAACGGGCGTTAACCTGGTCTGAATCGCTGCTGGAATGCGCCCTTTTCCTGTGGGCTGGGTGGATCTTTTGGCGCTCGCGACATCCCGGACTCGGTTGGAGGCTGCTGGCGGGAGCCTTGTTCTTGGCCGGCGTGCACGGACTCGATCGTCCGGAGTGGCAGGGCCAGGTTCTTCTTCCGTTTCGCGTCTCCGTTCAGGGTCTTCTGATCATCACGGCCGGAATTGCGATGGCTGTATTGGTTCTCGAAGCGACGCGCGCGCGCAGCGAAGACCTCAACGAGAAGCTGCGGCGCCTGGCTCTTATTACCGCCGAAGCAACCCAATCTTTGCGGGTCGACAAAGCGCTTGACGGCATTCTAGAGCAGTTAGTGAATAGCCTCGGGGCCAGCCACGGCCTGGTCTTTCTTCGAGATGAAACGTCTGATCCCACGATGCTGCGGCTCCAGGCGTCGGTAGGACTCGGAGAGAAATATTGCCGAGAAAAGGCGTGGGTGTCGACAACCCTACCTTGGGTGGAAGAAATTCTTGAGCGCGGTGAGCCTTTGGTGTCGGGCAGCGTCGCAGCCAGCTCCATTCTTAAGGAGTGCTTTGCGGGAGAAAACCTTACCACTGCAGTGATGGCTCGAGTGCCGGGAAAGAAAGCACCACTCGGCCTGCTGGCCATTGGTTGTTTAGATGCGCACAGATTTGAGGGCGACGAAGAACATTTTCTATCCAACGTTGCGAACCTGCTGGGTCTGACAGTTCAAAACATCGCGCTTTTTGAAAGCGCCGCCGATTCAAGGCGCCAATGGCGTGACACGTTTGATTCGATCGACGATCTAATTTTTGTTCATTCCATCGACGGGCAAATTCTAAGGACGAATCGGGCCTTTGCTGACCGCGTCAACCTCGAGCCGGTTTCCATCGTGGGGAAACATATCCGCGACGTTCTTCGCCGCGGCGTGGCCAATTGGGTCCGCTGCCCCTATTGCGAAGGAGTCGCCGGAAAGGCTGACGAGCCCGATCCCTCGTTCGGAGGGTATTTCCTTGTTTCAAACTCCGTGCTTCACGGGTCAGAAGGCGGGCGGCTCGGCACCATTCACACTCTCAAGGATTTTACCAGCCGGCGACTTGCGGAAAACAAATTCCGCAACCTTTTTGAATGGGCGCAGGAAGGAGTATTCATTGCCGCACCCGACGGGAAGTTGCTCGATTGCAATAGCGCGCTTACCCTGCTCTGTGGGTATGACACTAGGGAAGATCTGCTGCGCAGTTATTCTCCCGAGGAGTTCTATGCCGATGTAGAGGGCCGTCGGCGCTTGGAGTCGTTGCTTGAGGAATACGGTCAAGTCGCGGACTTTGAATTTCGATTTCGGCGCCGGGATGGAGAAATCCGCACCGGCCATCTGTCCGCGTTCCTCACTCGTGACGAAGCAGGGGAGACCACCGCGTATCAAGGATTCGTTCTGGATATCACGGAAAGGAAGCGGGCCGAAGTCGAGATTCGCCGAAGGAATCAAGAGCTGCTGGCCTTAAACGGAATCGGCGATTTGCTGGGACAAGCCACTACATTAAACGAAGGACTGGTTGCAGCGCTCAAGAAAGTGGTCGATCTGCTGTCGGCCGATGTCGGCGCCGTACATCTTCTCGAGGAATCCGCGGGAAGGCTCAAGCTTGCCGTGGCCCACGGCTGTCGTTGCGAACAAGCACCGGATCGGCAGCTGATTGAAATGCCCGCGGCCCTGCTTTCCCCAATTCGACAACTGCATGTCACTTTGCTTTCCGGGACCGCGCCGGCGTTGCCACCCGCTTTTCGCGATTTGCAGGATAGGGAAGGAATCATGACCTCGCAGGTCGCGGTGCTGTGGGCCAAAGATCGGATCATGGGCACGCTGCTGGTGGGCTGCCGTCAAACGCGGGAGTTCTCGCCGGCTGAACTGAACCTGCTGGCCGCGGTCGGGAACCAAATCGCCACGACCATCGACAAGTCCCAGTTGCTTGAAGAGACGCGCGAGGCTTATGAAACCCTGCACCATACGCAAGAACAGCTTTTGCAGAGCGAGAAAATGGCGGCGGTTGGGCAACTCATCTCTGGTGTGGCGCACGAGCTTAACAATCCGCTGACCGCTATTTTGGGATACAGCCAGTTGCTGCAGTCTGAGGAGATACCGGGCCCTCGGCGCAACGATTACATAGCAAAAATTTACAAACAAGCCTTGCGCACCCACCACATCGTGCAAAGCTTGCTCAGTTTCGCCCGTCAGCATAAGCCCGAACGCACGCCGGTGCATCTGAACCGAATCCTTGATGACACCCTCGTCTTGCGCGAATACGATATGAACCTCGCCAAGATTCGTGTCCACCGTGAATTTGATCCCAACCTTCCCGAGACGGGCGGAGATTTTCACCAACTGCAGCAAGTGTTTTTGAATATCTTAAACAACGCTGTGGACGCGGTCTCTGAGAAGGAAGGACTGGGCGAAATTTGGATCCGCACCAAGCGGGCGGGCGATCATCTATTGGTAGAGTTTAGCAACAACGGACCAGCCGTAGCAGATCCGCACCGTATCTTCGACCCCTTCTACACGACCAAGCCGATTGGAAAAGGCACGGGACTAGGCCTCAGCATTTGTTACGGGATTGTGAAAGAGCACGGCGGAGAAATTCAACTGCGGAACTCCTCTCATGGGGTTACCTTCACAGTGGTTCTCCCGCTGATCGGCACGACCGAACCGAGCCTCGCTCAAGAAGGGCCGCGTTTGGCCGACCATGCCGGAACGAAGGTCTTGCTCATCGAGAGTGAGGAAGCCGTGCTGCAGTTGGAAGAAGCGATTCTGAACCAGCGCGGAATCGCCGTGCGCATGTCCCGTAGCGCCTGGGAAGCGATCGATATTCTGAAGCGGGAATCTTTCGGTGCTGCGGTTCTGGACGTGAGAATACCGGGCGAGGTCTCCACTCCGGCACTCTATGATTGGATTGAGCAAAATCGCCCCGAACTCGCGCGCCGTACCGTATTCACCGGGTCCACCTCCAGGGACCCGGAAGCATTGGACCTAGCCGCAAGATTTGGCTGCGCGCTCTTGCCCAAACCATTTTCCCTCGAGGAGCTCTCGAAAGCCGTCCACAAGGTCCTGGTCGAGGAGATCCCGAGCTTTCTGAAGCATTAGCCGAAGAACTTGGGTTGAAGGCTTGCGGGTTCGGGCGGAGCCAACCACGAATCCTCGTTCTGTCGCCAGAGCCGGTGCAACGCGCGATCGATGAAAGCACAAGAAACCTGTTATTCTCTATCGTCATCCTACTGGCAGGGGGCGGCTACGATGAAGCAGCTCGGAATTGCTTGTCTACTTCTTGGGTCAACGTTTGCGGCCGCCGCCCAGCAAGCGCCCGTTTCAGCCACCGTTCCGCCTGCCGCAGGAGCCGAGAATCCTGCCCAAGTCACAGATGGTTCTAATGCGGAGTTCTTGCGTGCAGCCGATGAAGTCCTGGCGCAGATGAGCCAGCTGCTCAACTTGCCGATTAAAGAGCCCTTGAAGAAAAGTCTACGTTCAAAGCAGCAGATTCGTGAATACCTAATGCGCGAGGAAAAGGAGGATAAGGAGGCTGCACAGCGCGATGCGGATACCAAAACCTTGGAAGCTTTCGGTCTGATTCCAAAAGGTTTTCCGCTTGATTCCTTCATGATCGATCTTCTCACCGATCAAATCGCCGGCCTCTACGATCCCAAAGCCAAGGAATTCTACATCGCGGATTGGATTCCGCTTGACGAACAGCGCGCGGTCATGGCGCATGAGTTGACCCACGCTCTTGAGGACCAGTCTTTCCAGATCGACCCCTGGATCAAGGCTGCCCGCCCCAACGACGATGCCGAACTTGCTCGCGAATCCGTCAGCGAAGGCACAGCGATGGCTGCCATGGTTGATTACACCTTGCGTGAGCAGAAAATTAGTGTCCGCGACCTGCCGGATGTCACAGTTCTGATCCGTTCCGGCGCTCTGGAGGAAATGAGCAAGGATCCGAATCTGGCCAAAGCGCCGCCTTACATTCGCGATGATTTGGTCTTTCCCTATCTTGCGGGAACCAGTTTTTCGCAGCAGTTTCTAAAGGCGCATTCCGGTTGGAGTGACTTGAAGATATTGTTTGCGAACCCTCCGGTTTCAACTCAGGACATCATGCATCCGGACATCTATCTTGCTGGTGTGAAACCAGAAAAAGTGACACTGCCGGAATGGAAGGGAACTATCCCTGCCGACTGGAAGCTGCTAGAGGAAAACGTTATGGGGGAATTCAACTTGGACGAGGTCCTAAGGCAGTACCTGGGCCAGGAGCGCGCCGATGCCCTCGCGGCGGCATGGCGCGGCGATCGCTACGCATCCTTTGAAGACTCCAAGACCAAGGAAGTGCCGCTTGTGGTACTGCTTGCCTTGGACAATGTTGAAGATGCCGCTCGTTTCAACGGCCAATACAGCGAAGCCCTGGAAAAGAAATACGCCGTTCGTCGCCAGCTCTACCGCCGCCCGAATTTCTTCCAGTTCCAAACCGATAGCGGCGGCGTGTTTTTGCGTTGTGTGGCCACGCGCTGCTTAACGGTAGAGGGAGCGTCCCGGGAAACCTTCGATAAGATCAACAGCGCCATAGGTTGGTCTCCGGCGCCTGCACCGGCCACCACGGAGGGAAGCGAATCTGTCGCACAGTTTCAGCCCTCCGCTACTGACTCCCGCGCCGACCTCGCTCCGGAGTTCAGCCGGGCGCAGACCTTGTTTGAAAAGAACTGAACCCTCGAAAAAAAGCACGCTAAGGGATCGATGGTTGGTCGGGAAGTCTCAGCGAGAGTCCTGTTTACTGGAAGACGTCGCGGGAGAGTAAGGGCGGCTTGCGCAACCGAGAGATCCTACTTTTCGCCCACCAGATATCTGCATCCCTGCGACCCCATTTGTGCCGAGTGCGTCCTTCCCCCGGGAACGTCGCATCGTTCTCCTACGCGATAGGTTTGCCGCTGGCCGCTAGTGGTCAGCGTCATCTCGCCATCCAAAATGATGTGTGCGGTGAGCCCGGCATGGGTGTGGTCGGGATAGAAGGCGTATGGCCCATCTTGCCAGACGAAGGTGTGGGTGAAGCCCTCAACAGCAAGCTGTTTCCGCGCGTCCTCTTCGCTGATCCTTTCGGCCATAGCAAAAGAATTGTAGCAAGGACTAAGCCGCAACCGACATCCTGGCTAGTCTGAGAGGAGGTGGGCTTGCGGGCGGAGCGTGGTTGGGGGATCCGCCCGCAAGTACTGCTTATGCTGCGGAGATCGATTCAATTTTGTGGTGGCCCGGGGCCTTTTTGCCTGAGAATCATTTTGCCACCTTCTTTCATCGTGTAGCCCGCCGGCACCTGAAAAAGCGAAGCATCCGGCTCTGTCCTCACGACGTTGGTCAGCTGGAACACGTTGTCGCCAGTCCGCGGGTCACTCCGCTTGATCATGACGTTCATCTGCAGCTCGGGCGAATACCAGCGTTCCACCGTGATCACGATGGGCTTTTCGTTCCCGATCGCGCCGGCCGGAATGGTGCGAGTCGTGCGCGTGCCCTGCGCTGATAGGCCATTCACCATCTGAGTTCCGAGCGAAGTCGTCGTTGTGTCCTTTGGCAGTTCCCGCTCAAAACGCTGCCGGTCGCCGGCTCCTTTTTCAAATTTGGCCGATGGGACCATCATTTTCCGCGCGATCTTACGATCCGGCTCAAGAACATAGTCGACGCCACTCACAGGATCGTTGATCAGAATTACGTGCGGCGGAGTTCGGCCCGAGCTGGCCCATTCTCCCAGTGCGGGAAGAGTGAAATCCCGTCGGGTGCGGCCGTTGCTATCGCGCGAGAGCGCCCCGGTCACTGTTCGCGCTATGCGATTGCCATCTGCGAAAAGCTGCGTGTTCTCTTGAGAATAATTGGCTGTGAAAGGAGTTCCCGTAACGGTATCGCGCCCGAGCCTGCCTTCGATACCCACAAACCCGATCGCGTCATCAGGTGACAGCGGTCCCGGGCCCATCTGCCGGAAGAATACGTTGGGGCCCGGACCAAGAGGCGGACCCGGAGGCCCCGATTGGGCTTCTACTCGAACGCCCACTGCGAATATGCAGGCAGCCATTGCCATGCAGCCAAAACCTACGAACTTGCGCGCTAATCTCATGGGCTATTCCTTGAATGAACTCCCCGGCCTCAATGGTCCAAACTTGCTTGCGACACCAGCCGAATCGCCTGTGGCGATCCATCCTCGCTTAGCATGATGTCTGCCGATATCCGGTCCGCCGCACTTGCATCGGCTACAGGCATCCCCATCGATGCCAAGGCCGAGCGCGAAAGCTCGACTCTCACGACCGTTCCGCCCTCGAGCGTGGCCGGATCGGCTGCATAGGGCAAAGAGACGAAGGCCGTTGAATCCTGCGTATCGGGTGAAACATTCTCGGCCACTGGCTCGGTTCTAGCCGCCGGATGGGTCGCCTCAGCCGACAGAGGGGAAACGCCTGCCTTGCCCGTGGCTGGGTTGTGCCGCACCGCAAGACTTAGTGCCAGAAGCACCACGGCCGCGGCACCCAGAGCCACCATTCTCCATTGCCCCCGGCGCTTCTGTGCCGCCGCTTTCTCTATTCTCAATTGCTGCAGCAATGTCGCTTCCACCCAAGCAGGGGCTTGCAAATCTGGTTTGTGCGCAGCAATCGCCTGGAGAGCAAAATCGAGCGCTTCGGTATCGGTCAGCAATTGGGCGCAAGCGCTGCAAGACTCAGCATGTGCCAGAGCCGCTTCGCGCAGAGCCGGCCCGGGCGTTCCGGAGCGATCAAGGTCGTGCACGACGTCACGGAATTGACCGCAACTGATCCGTATTTCGTCATTTTGGTTCATTCGCCCACCGCCGAGGCGCGCCGCACTGGGTGTGCATCGCGCAGCTTTTCGAGCAACATGGCCCGGGCCCGATGCAATCGCGAACGGATCGTTCCCACTGGGCAAGCAAGGGCCGCTGCCGCTTCCTCATAGCTCATCTCTTCCAATTCG
>Ga0206879_1211_pt1 | contig 11231 bp, 11 predicted proteins | sample Alteio_BWOrgCont_5_FD_152897 | JGI IMG/M metagenome (GOLD analysis project Ga0206879, IMG submission 152897) | Enriched cells from forest soil in Barre Woods Harvard Forest LTER site, Petersham, Massachusetts, United States -... | ecosystem: Environmental > Terrestrial > Soil > Temperate forest > O... | reverse complement strand
GGGATTGAAACTCATTACCAACTGGAAAATATTAAAATTAGCTCTGAGAAACCTGAAAAGATATATTTAACATTTGATGAACTTAAGAAAATTGAGGAATCAGACAAAATTACAGAGGAGTATCTTATTAATGCGAGGGACTGGCTTTTGATAAGTTGTGAAACAGGGCAAAGGGTTTCGGATTTCCTCCGCTTTAACAAAGAAATGATAAGATACGATAATGGTAAACCATTGATTGAATTTACCCAAGTTAAGACCGGAAAGGTAATGACCCTACCATTGTCAAAAAAGGCAATGTCAATACTTGAAAAAAGGAGCGGTGATTTTCCCCGGCAAATATCTGATGTAAAATATAATCTCTACATTAAAGATGTGTGTAAATTGGCTGGACTGACAAATAGGGTGAAGGGGAGTTTAAAGGAAAAAGAAAAAGATGAATCCACAAAAAAAACAGTTATCAGGAAGAAAACCGGATTGTTTGAAAAATGGGAATTAGTCAGCAGTAATATAGGGAGGAGGTCATTTGCTACCAACAATTACGGACGGATTCCGACCTCCCTACTTATTGGAGCAACCGGACACAGTACGGAAAAAATGTTTTTAGAATACATTGGTAAAAGCGATTCGGATAAGGCTTTACAATTAGCGGAATATTTTTAATATGGAACGAAAAAGCGAAATAACACCGGAAGCGGAATTGCAGTTTTTGTTTGCCTATAAAGGGAATTTAGCCTTTTACGAAAAAACTAAGCAGTTCGTTATTTCAAATAATAAATTCAATCTCTGAGAGGGATAGAAAATAGAATCGGTAGAATTGTTGTAAATCAGTTTTACAATTGAAATACTGTTATTTGTTTGTGAAAAACTACTTAAAGTAAAAATCATTGTGATTGCAATAGATAGTACTTTTTTCATTTTGATTCTGTTTATTGATTGAGGCCAAATGTATAAAAAAACCAAAATGGCAATATAGTACTCTATGTAAATTCAGGAATATTCACATAATTGTATGTGAAAAGAACTGAAAAAGGGAATGTCTTATTTAGCAAGTAGCCTCATTTCAATTTTGCTCACTAAGGTAGTATGAAAATAGTGTGGGATTTGAAATGTCCCCCGGCAAATAATACAGCAAATCTGAATTAGGTTGATTCTGTGAAATGCGGATAGATTTGGACTAATAGTGGACTAAATTGATCATTAAAAAACCGTAAGCAACTTATTGTTAGTTACTTACGGTTTAATTTTGTGATCCCGCTGGGACTCGGACCCAGGACCCTTACATTAAAAGTGTAATGCTCTACCAACTGAGCTACGGAATCAAAACCCTCTTAAATTTAAGAGGGTGCAAATATAGAAGCAATATTGGTTTCCGCAAAACTTATTTTTTAGATTTTTTGAATACAAAATTAGTATACTTGTGATTACGGAATGGTTTATAAAGGAATATTGGACGTGAGGCCCAAACAAGGTCTGTGTGAGTTGCGTTTCGGTGCAACTATGCAGGAGGCTGAGAGTTACTTTGGCAAACCCGAAGCTGTTGAACATATTGACGAGATTGAGCAATACAGAAGCATCGTATGGCATTACTGGAAGAGAGGTTTTTCTCTGTTTTTTGATGACACTCATAAAAACACCTTCAGCTGCGTGGAACTCGACGATGAGCGCGCTCTTTTGTGGGCGAATGAGGTGTTTAAAATGGATGAAACCCAGATCCTAAAACTTTTCCAGGAAAAAGGCTTTCTGGAGGTTGACCGGGAGGAACACAAATGGGGGGAAAAACGCGTTTCCCTGGATGACGCCATGGTCGATCTGTATTTTGAGAACGAATCCCTCGTTTCCATCAATTACTGCATCCCTCATAATTTCGATACTGTTTTAATCTTACCCAACTGATCTGAAGATGCGCATTGTACTAATTGGTTTTATGGGCTCCGGGAAAACTTCCACAGGAAAGGCTCTGGCTGAAAAAATGGGCTTTGAGTTTGCCGACCTTGATCGGGTCATTGAATCCGAGACGCAGTCAACAATTGCTGAACTATTCAAGGATCAGGGAGAGCAGACCTTTCGCAAGCTTGAATACGATACACTAAACAGGCTGCTGAAAAAGGATTCGCTTGTTCTTTCAACAGGGGGTGGGACAGCCTGTTTTTTCAATGCAATGGAAACGATTAATAAAAACAGCGTGTCGGTTTACCTGAAGATGAGCGCCGATTCGCTTTTTAACCGGTTGGTGAACGAGCGCAGCAAAAGGCCTCTGATCAAGGATCTTGGAGAAAAGGAGCTGAGGCATTTTATCTCTGAACTTTTGTTTATCCGGGAGCCCTATTACAATAAGGCCCATTACAAGGTTAAGGCTAAAGAAATTCAGATCGGAGCGCTGGTGGATTTTTTAAGGCAGGAAAATCAGCAGTTGGTTTAGGATCAGGTTCTGATTGCACTGGTTTACCTCAGGTCAGGTAAACCGCTTCTTTCCCTTTTTTTGTCAATTCTACCGTAATGTGTTCCTGCAAAGTTGTAGCAAGGGAAAGACCCACGAAATCGGCTTTGATCGGGTATCGGTTGTGATTGCGGTCCACAAGAATAACTGTTGTGATTCGTTTAACCGGTAGCGATAAAAACGGAGCCATTCCGTAAATCAACGTTTTTCCGGAGTTGAGCACATCGTCCACCAAAATCACCACCTTGCCTTCGAAAACTTCTGGTTTAATGCTCAGCCTGACTTCCTGTTTGATGGGATTTTCTTTGTTCAGGATGATTTCGGCAAGCGTGATTTTTATGGTGGTTATTTCTTTCAGTTTTTCAGAGAGTTTTTGGGCCAGGATATAACCTTTTACCGCTATTCCGGCAATGATAATCTCTTTCTCGTCAAAGTTGTTTTCGTACACCTGATAGGCGATGCGGTCAATTTTTTGCTGAAATTGTTTTGCGTTTAAAATCAGAGTTGGCGATGCGCTCATGGTATTCCAAAGTTAAGGAATTTGGGCTTTAAACGAAGCTTTTTAGTAAATTAGTCCCCGGATCGTATTTATGGCAAATCAGAATAAAAAAAAATCTTCCGGAAAATCCTTTACCGGCATCCTGAGCAATCGTTCTGTTTTTATTCTGGCTCTTATTGTTGCCTTGCTGGGTTTTCTGCTGTACTCCGGGACATTCAATCACAAATACGTTCTTGACGACTATCCGACCGTAAAAGAGAACAAGCTTACCAAAAAAGGATTTAAAGGAATCCCGGAAATCTACAAACATTCCTACTGGTACGGAAACGACGGAAAGGACGACTGGCTGTACCGTCCGCTTTCGGTTTCAGTGTTTGCGGTGGAATGGGAATTCTGGCCCGATAATCCGAAACCCGCACACATCATCAATGTTTTGCTTTATGCTCTTACCGGTTTGTTGTTGTTTTATACCCTGCGCAAACTTTTTATAAGCCAGAACCTGCTTATACCTTTTGTGGCCAGCGGTTTGTTTATGGCGCATCCTTTGCATACAGAGGTGATCGCCAATATCAAGAGCCTGGATGAGATTCTTACGTTTTTGTTTTTTCTTATTTCCATGAATACCCTGCTGGATTTCTCCCGAAAGGGTTCTGTTTTTTTGCTGATTGTTTCACTCGTTTCTTTTTTTCTGTCACTGATGGCAAAGGAAAGTGCCATTACGTATTTGTTTATGTTTCCGCTGGCTCTTTATTATTACACCGATGTCCCCCTGAAAAAAATTGCATGGACGATTTCGTTTTTCGGCGCTGTGGCTCTTGGCTATTTGATTATCCGGGGATCGGTGCTTTCTTCCCAAACATTGGGAGCGGTTGTTTCGATTATTGACAATACTGTCGTCAAGGCCGATTACATCCATCGTTTTGCCACGGCGATGGTTATTCTGGGTATGTACATTAAGCTGCTTATTTTTCCGCACCCGCTGGCTTACGATTATTCCTACCATACGTTTGACATTGTGAGTTTAAATGATCCCTGGGCCATTCTTTCAATTTTGATTTATATCGGATTGGGAATTTACCTGCTGAAAAATTTCCTGAAAAAGGATACGATTGCCTTCAGCATTGTTTTGTATATCATTCCGGTGATTCTGGTTTCCAATATTTTCTTTCTGACCCGTTCAACGGCTGCAGAACGCTTTTTGTACCAACCGTCCCTGGGTTTTGCGATCGTTGTGGCCCTGCTGCTGGCGAGGCTTTTCAAGGCCGATCTGAAAAAAACAAATTTTAAAGACCTGACTTCGTTTTTCAAAACCTATAGCAGTGTACTGCTGCTAACGGTTGCTTTACTTGTCTGCTATTCGTTTAAAACCGTTAACAGGGCAGCGGTCTGGAAGGATAACATTACGCTGTTCGGAACCGACCTGAAGACCATTCCTAAAAGCGCAAGAGCCCAATACAGCTATGCCAACGACGTAACTCAATCCCTGGTTAAAGATTCCATCAAAACAAAAACCGAACAGGAGAAGGCTTATGCGGAGGCGATGGACGGGCTGAACAAAGCCCTGAAGATTTACGATGGCTATTTCGAGCCCTATTTTGCGTTGGGACAACTGGCGGCCTATAAAAAAGAGTACGCAAAATCAATTGAGATTTATAAAAAGGCCATGTCCCTTAACAAGGACTATCATTTTCTGTACAACAATATCGGCAACAACTATTTCAGGCTGGGGCAGCTTGATTCGGCCCTCAAGTATCTGCATATAGCCATTGGCATGAAAGGAGACTACGCCGAAGCGTATGGCAATATCGGTTCCGTTTATTTTACCCAGGGAAAACGGGATTCAGCCCTGGAGGCCTATAATAAAGCCATTCAAATGGACCCCAAGTATTATGATGCCTATAAAAATTTAGGAAGCACCTATGGGATGCTTAAAGAATACAACAAGGCCATGGAGAATTTTTTCAAAGCGATGAAGATTAAAAGTACCGATCCCGATTTGTATGGTTTTATCGGAATGACTTACGGGTTCATGGGCGATCAGGTCAATGCCAAGGTATACAACGACAAGGCAGATCAGATCAGGCAGGAGAGGGCGCGTTAAAGCGTTTAAGTAAGACCACGTTTTCAACGTGATGGGTATGGGGAAACATATCCAATGGCTGTATCCGGGTTACTTCATAGTTCTCACCTAATATCAGCAGGTCACGGGCCTGGGTGGCCGGGTTGCAGCTAACGTAAACAATACGCTCAGCATTCAGCGCCGCTATTTTGCGGGCAACGGCTTCATCCATGCCGTTGCGGGGAGGATCGGTAATGATTACATCGGGTCTTCCGTTGGTTTCGATGAAGGAATCGCTGAGCATAACTTTCATGTCTCCGGCAAAGAAGGAGGTGTTTTTAATTCCGTTCAGAGTGGAATTGAATTTTGCATCCTCGATGGCATCGGCAATGTACTCGACGCCAATTACTTTTTTTGCGTGTGCGGCAATAAAGTTGGCGATGGTCCCGGTTCCCGTATATAAGTCGTAAACCAATTCCTTGCCTGTTAATCCGGCATACTCCCTGACCACTTTGTACAACTCATGGGCCTGTTGGGAATTGGTTTGGTAAAATGATTTGGGACTGATCTTGAATTTCAGCCCTTCCATTTCTTCGAAGAAATGACCCTGCTTTTTATACGTGATGATTTCCTGATCGGCTATGGTATCGTTCATTTTCAGGTTTACCGTGTACATCAGGGAAGTGATGCCGGGGAAAAGGTTCAGGATATGATCCATCAACTGACTGCTGTTTGTCTGGTCGAGTTCGCCGAAACAAAAAATGAGCATAAGTTCGCCTGTGCTTGAGGTGCGTATAATTAAATTTCTCAGCAGTCCTTTGTGCTCACGGATATCGTAGAAGCTCAATCCGTGATCCAGAGCATAGGCTTTGACCGCCAGCCTTATGCTGTTGGAGGGTTCAGCCTGAAGGTAGCAGTTGCGGATGTCGAGCACCTTGTCAAACATTCCCGGAATATGGAATCCCAACGCATTGCGCTGCTCCACTGGTTTTCCGCTTTGAATTTCTTCCAGGGTCAGCCACATTTTATTGGAGAAGGTGTATTCGAGTTTGTTGCGGTACTGCTGTTGCCTGGAGGAAGCAAGGATGGGAGTAATTTCAGGCAGATCGATTTTCCCGATTCGTTTTAAATTGTCAGCAACCTGTTTCTGTTTATAATACAGCTGCCACTTGTACTCTAAATTCTGCCATTTGCATCCTCCGCAAACCGAGAAATGTTCGCAAAAGGGCTGGCTTCGTTTTTCGGAGGACTGGTGAATTTTAACAATACGCCCTTCGGCGTAATTTTTCTTTTTCTTTGTCAATTGAACATCTACAACATCTCCCGGGATACCACCTTCGATGAATACAATCAGCTCGTCTGATTTTCCGACCGCTTTGCCTTCAGAACCGGCATCGATAATGCTGATGTTTTCAAGCAGAGGTAATTTTTTAAATTTTCTGATCATTTGGGGCAAAGTTAGTATTTCTCTTTCGTACGGATTATTCGGGTTGTTTTCCCTGTTTTTGGTTAATTTCGTAAGCAATGGGAGTATCCGGAACAAAAAAAACACCAGCAAAACAATCTGCAGCAAAGCAGGCCGCAGGAACAAAGCAAGTCTCTGCAGAATCGGCCATAGAGCTGGAAAGTAAATTCGGCGCACACAATTACGCACCCCTGCCTGTGATACTGGAAAGAGGAGAAGGGGTTTTTGTGTGGGACACATCGGGTAAACGCTATTATGATTTTCTGGCTTCCTATTCAGCCGTAAATCAGGGTCATTGTCATCCGAAAATTATTGAGGCTCTGGTTCAGCAGGCGCGTAAGCTGACACTTACTTCCAGGGCTTTTTACAATGATTCCCTTGGCGAATTCGAAAAATTTATAACCGGCTATTTCGGTTACGAGAAAGTATTGCCCATGAATACGGGTGCAGAAGGCGTTGAAACGGCCATGAAACTGGCCCGCAAATGGGCCTATGAAAAAAAGAAAATTCCTGAAAATCAGGCAAAAATTATTGTCTGTGCCGGAAATTTTCACGGACGCACCATCTCTATTGTATCGGCAAGCACCGATCCCGAATCAAGCGGAAATTACGGGCCCTTTACTCCGGGTTTTGTAGTCATTCCCTATAATGATGCCGGAGCCCTTGCGAATGCATTGTCAGACCCAACTGTAGCAGCATTTCTGGTAGAGCCTGTGCAGGGTGAAGCAGGAGTGGTCGTTCCCGATGAGGGTTATCTTTCACGTTGCTTTGAGCTTTGTAAAAAAGAGAACGTTCTTTTTATTGCGGATGAAATTCAGACCGGAATCGGCCGCACCGGAAAGCGGCTGGCCTGTGATCATGAACAGGTACGCCCCGATCTTTTGATTTTAGGTAAGGCCCTTTCAGGCGGGGTTTACCCGGTTTCTGCTGTGCTGGCTGATGATGAAATAATGCTTTGCATCAAGCCCGGACAACACGGTTCTACGTACGGTGGAAATCCACTCGCCTGCCGCGTTGCGATCGCGGCATTAACTGTTGCAAAGGAGGAGGGGCTGGCTGAAAATTCGGAGCGAATGGGTCAGCTGCTCAGACGTGAACTCGGTCAGCTGAAATCAAAGCGTATTTCCTGCGTGCGGGGAAAAGGGCTTTTCAATGCCATTGTAACTGTACCGGATAGCGGAATTACGGCCTGGGATATCTGTCTGGCCCTGGCGGCAAACGGACTTCTCGCCAAGCCCACGCACAACGATATTATTCGTTTTGCCCCCCCCCGCTGATCATTACCGAAGACCAATTGATGGAATGCGTTGCTATTATCCGCAAGACCTTCGGACAGCTTTAGTTTTTCAGGGCCTCAAAGGAAAGGTGCATTTCGTTGAACCGAAGGATCACCTGTTTAACAAAGTCTTCGGTTATCATTTTGTCAATACCCTCTAAACCGCTCACCTGGTCCTGACTGAGCTTGAAGGTTTGCTCCATGGGACCGGCTTCGAACTTGATCACATACTTGTCGTTCATGTGAAATACGGTGGTGGTTATTTTCGGATGTTTGCGAAGCTGGCCCAGTACTCTCATCAGGTTTTGCGTTTTTTCTTTTTCGCAGCCGGAAATAAAATATTGTTGAGGATGAGCCGGTATCCGGCGGAGTTGGGGTGCAGGCTCAGGTCGGTTGGCGGATCCTCGACTCTGTGCTGGTAATCTTCGGGATCGTGACCTCCGTAAAACGTAAACATGCCTTTGCCGTATTCTCCGTGTATGTAGCGGGCCTCATTGGCGGCTTTGTTTTCCCCCATAATCAGAATATTGGGTTTGATGAATTGCTTGTCGAAGGCAACACTTTGCCCCCAGAATCCCTTGATCAGGTTTTCGTGGTTCTGGCAAAGCATCGTTGGAACCGGATCCCACTTTGCTGAATATTCAAACAGTGAAAAATAATCGTTCTTTTCGGTAACCCCATAACGGGTGGCCCTTGTTCCATAGGTATCTATATTTGACTTGGCGTATTCGGCCGGGTTGGTGCTGAGTTTAAATCCGGTGAAGGCGAAACATTTTGAATAATCGAGTTTGCTGTTCATGTTGGGATCTGCAGGATCACCGTCAAACATGCTTTCGCAAATGTCGACGCCTTCAGCGGCCAGGGCGATGTCATAGGAGTCAGGAGCCGAACACATGGCAAATAAAAATCCTCCGCCTGCTGTAAAGTCTCTTATTTTTTGCGCGACGGCCAGTTTCATCTGGGAAACTTTGCTGAAACCAAGCACCTTTGCGCTGGCCTCCAGTGAACGCACCTGATCCTGGTACCAGGTCGCATTGCGGTACATTGACCAGAACCTTCCGTATTGTCCGGTGAAATCTTCGTGGTGCAAATGCAGCCAATCGTATTGAGGAAGCTTGCCCTGAATGATATCTTCGTCGTATACGACTTCGTAAGGAATTTCAGCATAGGTCAGAACCAATGTCACCGCATCGTCCCAGGGCTGTTTGGTCTTGGGTGAATAGACGGCAACCTTGGGAGCTTTCTCGAGTTTCACCGCGTCCATATTGACTTCGGGATTTGCTATTTCCTGGAGTATTCCGCCCGACTGTGCGTCAGAAATAACCTCGTAGCTTACGCCTCTTATCAGGCACTCGCTTTCAAACTGCTTGTCAAAACTGAACAGGAAACTTCCCCCTCTGTAATTGAGCAGCCACTGAACGGGGGTTTCGTGCTTGAGTATCCAATAGGCAATACCGTAGGCTTTCAGATGGTTTTTCTGCGTGTTGTCCATGGGGATCAGAATCTGACTTGCCCAGGATGAAAGCGCAGAAATAAAAAATGTAAAGAGAAGAATTTGCTTTTTAAACAAGATTTTTTTGGTTTGTCTTATACAATGCTGACCTTAGCTACAAATATACAAAGCAGAATATGGTTTGCTTCCCGAATGCCAAGATAAATTTAGGTTTAACTATCATTGAAAAGCGGACAGACGGATACCATAACCTGGAAAGCCTATTTTATCCGATAAGCCTGTGCGATGTGCTGGAGGTTGTTGAAAATCCGAAAGCAGCTGAAAAGAAGGATTCAAAGCAGGTGATATGCTTTGAATCGACCGGAATCCCTATTTCCGGAGATCCCTTGAGCAATTTGTGTGTAAAGGCCTATGAGCTGCTCTCGAAGGACTATCCAATGCCGCCCGTGAAAATTCACCTTCATAAGATTATCCCTGTAGGAGCGGGCCTTGGTGGCGGGTCTTCTGACGCGGCCTGTTTCATCAAACTGCTCAACGATAAATTCGAACTGGGACTGAGCTGGGGGGAGCAGCACCATTACGCCAAACAGGTCGGAAGCGATTGTTCTTTTTTCATAAGCAATAAACCGGCCTTTGCAAAGGGCCGGGGAGATGAGCTGGAGCCGGCAAACGTTCAGCTTTCGGGTTATCGCCTGGTACTGATTTATCCGGGTATTTTTATAAGCACAGCAGAAGCGTATTCGAAAGTAAAACCGAAAAAAAGGGACAAGGAATTGGATACGGTTATCGATGGCCTGAAACCGGAGAACTGGAAGGGGCTGGTAACGAATGATTTTGAAGATTCTGTTTTTGATCTTCATCCGCTTTTAAGCGGAATTAAAAAGAATCTGTATGCCAAAGGAGCTGTTTATGCATCCATGAGCGGAAGCGGATCTTCGGTCTACGGATTGTTTACTGAAAAAGTTGATTTGAAAAAGGAGTACAAAGATTATTTTGTCTGGCAGGAAGACCTGGTTTAGCAGGAGCACCTGTAGTTAATTGCAGGATTTAGAATATGAATTATAAACCGAAAGCAGAAGTTTGCTTTAGTCCTTTTGATTTCCCGCTATATGATTCAAAAGAATCAATCGTTGTGATTATTGATATACTAAGGGCCACTTCTGCTATCTGCACTGCGCTTTATCATGGTATTGAACAGGTTATTCCGGTTGCAGGCGTGGAAGAGGCGAGGGCTTATCTGGACAAGGACTTTTTAGTTGCAGCTGAACGAAACGGAGAAGTAGTCGAAGGATTTTCGCTTGGCAATTCTCCTTTGAGCTATATGCAGGATAATCTGAAGGGTAAATCCCTTGTACTGACTACCACAAACGGAACGCAGGCTATTGAAGCTGCCCGGGGCTCTTATAAAACAGTGATCGGATCTTTTCTGAATATTGATTTGATGGCCGGCTGGCTCCTGCAGCAAAACAGAGACGTTTTGCTGCTTTGCGCAGGCTGGAAAAACAAGTTTAACATTGAAGACACTTTGTTTGCAGGTGCTCTTCTTGGACGCCTGCTGGATTCGGGACGTTATACCTCTGACTGTGATGCGGGAGTTGCTGCACGGTTTCTGGCCGAGCGGGCCGGAAGCAATCTGTATGATTTTTTGGAATGTTCCTCGCACCGGAAAAGGCTGGAAAAGTTAAATCTGGAAATGGATATTCGCTATTGCCTGAGTCTCAATAAAGCACCGGTCATTCCTGTTTTGTCGGGTACTGTCATTATCAAGGCCTGAAAAGTCATGCGGGTGGTGAAAATCCGGTCAGGATGCGACACTTTGTCAGTTCCCTGGACATGGCATATGGTTTGACTATGGGGGCTGAATTCAATGTTAAAATCAATAGTTAATAAATCAAAACCATAAATCCAATACGTATGCAGACCGGAAAGATAAATGTACAAACGGAGAACATTTTCCCGATAATCAAAAAATTTCTTTATTCAGATCATGAAATATTCCTGAGGGAACTGGTTTCGAATGCTGTAGATGCCACTCAGAAGCT
>Ga0206879_1209_pt1 | contig 11443 bp, 7 predicted proteins | sample Alteio_BWOrgCont_5_FD_152897 | JGI IMG/M metagenome (GOLD analysis project Ga0206879, IMG submission 152897) | Enriched cells from forest soil in Barre Woods Harvard Forest LTER site, Petersham, Massachusetts, United States -... | ecosystem: Environmental > Terrestrial > Soil > Temperate forest > O... | reverse complement strand
GCATCTATTCATCACTCGAGCAGAAGTTTGAATTCCGCCCCGGCCCGGTCTTCACCAACGTCCTTCTCGCCGACGAGATCAACCGCACCACGCCCAAGACGCAATCCGCGCTGCTTGAATCGATGAGTGAGAACCAGGTCACGGTCGATGGACAGAGCCATCCGCTGCCGCAGCCGTTCATCGTCATCGCTACGCAGAATCCGGTGGAGCACCACGGCACGTATCCTCTGCCGGAGTCGCAGATGGACCGCTTCATCATGCGGGTGAAGATGGGATATCCCGAATCGGCCAGCGAGCGCGAGATACTGCGCGCCACCGCCGGTGCCGCGCGCCTTGAAGACATGACCGCCGTCGTCACCGGCGAAGAGGTGCTGGCCATGCAGAACGCGGTGGAACAAGTCCGCGTGGACGATTCCCTGCTCGACTACGCGCTGGCCATTGTGAAAAAGACTCGCGAGTCAGATTATTTCTCACTCGGCGTGTCACCGCGCGGCTCGCTGATGCTCTTTCGCGCCGCGCAGGCACTGGCATTCCTCGAAGGCCGCAACTTCGCCACGCCATCAGATTTCAAGACGCTCGCACTGCCGGTGTTCGCGCACCGCGTCGTGGTGGATGCACGCTATTCGTCCACGCTAAAGAAGACCGAACAGGCAGATAAGCTCCTGGCGGAGATCGTGGAGACGGTGGCGGTGCCGGTTTGAAAAGCAGCATCGAGCATCTAGCATCTAGTAAACGAATATTGTCATCCAGAGGCCACGTCATTTGCGTGAAGCCCGGGTCCGCGACAGTTCCGCCGGTGGGACAAGTGCTCTCTATCGCTCCGCAAACTGGTTGCTGTATAGTTTCGCGCACGCCCCCGAACAGTTGAAACTTGATGCCCGGTGCTAGGTGCTCGATGCTTACTATGAAATCATTTCTGCGTTCCGTGCTCTTTCTTTCCGCCGCTTCGTTCGCCTTCGCCCAACAGCCCGCGCCCTCCAACAACGACTTCATCCGCACAAAGTCTCCGGTCATCGCCCTCGAACACGTTCGCGTGATCGATGGCACCGGCGCGGCCGCCAAAGCTGACCAGACCATAGTCATCTCCGGCGGTAAGATCGCAGCCATTGGCGCGAGCGGCTCAGTGCAGGTTCCCAAAGATGCCGAGCACATTGACCTCACCGGATACTCCGCGCTGCCCGGCCTTGTGGGCATGCATGACCATCTGTTCTATCCCGCAGCCGGTGGACTTTATCACGACATGCCGTTCAGTTTTCCGCGCCTGTATCTCGCGATGGGCGTCACCACTATCCGCACCACCGGCGCGATCGAGCCGTATTTCGATCTCGAGCTCAAGAAAGGCATTGACGCGGGAAAACTCATTGGCCCCAAGATGAATGTGACCGGCCCGTACATCGAGGGCGAAGGCTCATTCTCACGCCAGTTGCACGCTCTCAAAGATGCTGACGACGCTACCCGCACCGTCGCCTACTGGGCGTACGAGGGTGTGGGCTCATTCAAGGTGTACAACGTGCTCACGCGCGCCGAACTCAAAGCCACCGTGGACGAGGCGCACAAGCACAACATCAAGGTCACCGGGCATCTCTGCTCCATCGGCTTCCGCGAAGCCGCTGAGATCGGCATTGACGATCTCGAACACGGCCTCACCGTGGACACTGAATTCTTTGGCGGCAAGGCGCCGGATGTTTGCCCAAATCCCAATCAGGCGGTTGCCGCCGCGGCCAAGCTTGATGTGAATAGCCCCGAGATCCAGCAGACCATCAAGACGCTGCTCGCGCACCACGTCGCTGTGACCTCGACTCTGCCGGTCTTTGAACAGATCGTGGCCACACGCCCTGACGAACCTAAGAAGGTGCTTGACCTGCTCAGCGAAGACGCGCGGAATGCCTACCTCGCCAACCGCAAGCGCATCGCCGACAACAAGACCAGCGCATGGCCAGCAATGTTCCAGCTCGAGATGGAATTCGAGCGCTCGTTCGTGAAGCAAGGCGGCACGCTGCTCGCAGGACTCGACCCCACAGGCATCGGGGGTGACATCGCAGGATTCGGCGACCATCGCGAACTCGAACTGCTCGTCGAAGCAGGATTCACTCCGCTCGAAGCCATCAAGATCGCGACGCTCAACGGCGCGCAGTTCCTCGGCGAAGATGCGCACATCGGCTCGCTCGCGGTCGGCAAACAAGCTGACATTCTGGTCGCGAAAGGCGACCCATCCACGAAGATCGAGGACATTGAGAACGTCGAGGTCGTATTCAAAGACGGTGTGGGATGGGATTCGAAGAAACTGGTGGACTCGTGCATTGGGCAGGTGGGGATACGCTAGCCGTATGACGACCCTGCTCCGTTTCTTCATCCTTCTCTCAATAGTAGTCTGGCTCGGTGGCATCATCTTTTTCTCATTCGTGGAGGCGCCGAATGTCTTCGGCGTGCTGATGCCCACGAACGGCGGTCAACACCTCGCCGGCGAGATCGTTTCCCCTTCGCTGCGCATGCTTCACATCGTCGGCCTGGTGTGTGGCGCCGTATTCCTTACCTCCGCTTACGCGTTGCGTAAGAAAGTATTCAGCGCAGCCAGCGCGCTCATCGTCGCGATGATCTTTCTGACTGTGGCATCGCAGTTCGTGGTCACCCCGCGCCTGGAACAGATACGCCATTCGGCAAGCGGCGACATCCAACCCCCGCAGCGCCCGGAGTTTGACAAGTTGCATACCCTTTCCGTCGGACTCGAGGGCGTGACCCTGCTCTGCGGACTTGCTGCTTTGTGGTTTGTCGCCCGCGAGCCGCGCGAATAGACCATTCACCCGCCCACCGTTTATGATTGTTCTAAGTCATATCAAACCCATCCGCACTCATTCCCTCGTCATTTTCGAGCTAAGTGCCAAGAGCTAAAAGCTAAGAGCCATGAAAACAGGAATCATCGGCCTGCCGCAGGTGGGCAAGACATCGTTGTTTCAGATCCTCACCAAGGTGGATGTCTCCGCCTCATCGAGCCACAACCCGCGCGAAGGGCACCTCGGCATCGCCAAAGTGCCGGACAGTCGCCTCGACAAGCTAGCAGCGCTCTACAACCCGAAGAAGCTTGTGCATACGTCGGTTGAGTACGCTGACGTCGCCGCCATCGGCAAGGATGCGCTCAATGACAGTGCCTACGCCAATGCACTTCGCAGTGTGGACGCGCTTGCGCACGTCGTTCGCGCTTTCGATGATCCTGCCATCCCGCACGTGGGCGAAAACGATCCGCTTCGCGATATTCGCAATGTGGACTTCGATCTGGTCGTGAATGATCTCGGCCAGGTGGAGAAACGCCTTGAGCGCCTGCAAAAGGACCTGAAGCGCGGCAAGACCACTGAACTTGAAAAAGAAAATGACCTCCTGCTCCGCTGCAAGGCGCACCTTGAGACGGAGAAGCCGCTACGCGAGATGGAGATCAATGCCGATGACAAGAAACGCATCCGCGGATTCATGTTCCTCAGCCAGAAGCCCATCCTCTATGTGGTCAACGTGAATGAGAGCGCGCACCTCGGCAAAGACCTGGAAGAAGCCGTCGCGAAATATGGCCTGACTGAAGTGGCATCGCGTCCCAACGCCGGCGCCACGGCCATCTGCGGTAAGGTGGAAGCCGAACTCGCTTCCATGTCTGATGCCGACGCCGCCGACTTCCTCTCCAGCTACGGGCTCACCGAGAGCGGACTCACTCGCCTCATCCGCAAGACCTATGAACTGCTCGGCCTCATCTCATTCTTCACCGTTGGTGAAGACGAGTGCCGTGCTTGGACGACCGAACGTAACTCTCGCGCACAGAATGCCGCCGGCTCTATCCACTCAGACCTGGAAAAGCATTTCATCCGCGCCGAGACCATCCACTGGGACAAACTCCTAGAAGCCGGCTCTGAAGCCAATGCCAAATCCAAAGGCTGGCTGCGCCTCGAAGGCAAGGAATACATCGTGCAGGACGGCGACGTGATGCACATAAGGCATAGCGGGTAAGGCAGCATCGAGCATCTAGCACCGAGCATCAAGTGAACACCGTTAGAACCGGGTAGACTCCGGACAGGAGTAACTCGATGCTAGCGGCTAGGCGCTAGCTGCTATCCTTCTCTGCCGAAACAAAATGTCCCCACTCCTCCTCAGCCTTCTTCTCGGACTCTTCGCCGCTCTTGCGAACAGCTTTGGCGGGTTCATCATCGTCCAGAAGAATTGGAGCCGCGCATATCTCAAGTATTTTGTCGCGCTCGGTTCAGGCTTCATGCTGGCTACGGCCATCCTGGAGATGATCCCGGAAGGCACCAGGCTTGCGGGCATGCGCACGCCTCTGTACATCCTCGCCGGATACTTGCTGGTGCATTTTTTCGAGCACACGGTGACTTCGCATTTCCACTTCGGCGAAGAGACGCATCATCACGAGTTCGAGCACGCGCATCGCAGCTACTCGGTGCTCGTCGGCCTGATGATCCACACGTTCTTTGATGGCATTGCCATCGCGTCCGGCTTCCTGGTTTCGAATTGGCTGGGCTGGATCGTTTTTCTGGCCGTCTTCCTGCACAAGATCCCTGAAGGATTCACAGTGGCGAGCGTGATGCTCGCCGGTGGCAGCAGCAAGAAGATCGCGTTCGGCTCGTCGGCACTGTTGGGCATCGCCACTGTGGCCGGCGTGCTCGCCATGAGCATGCTCTCGCGCTGGCTGGATATTGGATTGCCGCTTGCGGCCGGCGTCACGCTCTACGTCGCGGCATCAGACTTGATCCCTGAAGTGAACAAAGAGCCCGGCGCGAAGGTCGCGCTGACGGTCTTCGCGGGAGTCGCGCTGCTGTTTCTGCTCGACCGCTTCTTCCGCGGCGTCTAGCTACTCCACTACCTGCTTCGCTTTATATCCGTCGCGAGCCACCACCTGATACTTCACATTCTTGTTGTGCTGATCGGTCACCTTCAATGGAGACCCATCTGGCCCAACCAACTCCACTTTCAGCTTGCGATACGTGCCGTCCTGCTTGGTGTTCGTCGGATGATATGAGAGTACGTATTCATTGCGAATATCATTGCCGATCTGTTGGAAGATCTCAGGAAACTCCGCCTCAAAGCGCGGGTGAAAAGCCTGTCCGCCGGTCATCTTGGCGAAAGTGTTCATCTGGTTGTCAGCCTGCAAATAATCCAAACGCGTGATGGACCCCATGGCGCCGTGCGAGTCATACCATTCGCGCGCCGCTTCGCCTGTGCTTACAGCATAGATGGTGATGTTCTGCGTGTTCTTCAGCTTCGCCAGGATCTTGTCATAGGTAAGTTTGCTGAAGGTGTCACGCCCGGAAGAGATCAGTACGATGTACTTGCGCCCTTCAATGCTGTCAATGCGGTCGATGGTGTCATACAGCGCATCGAACAGGTTCGTCTCGCTGAAACCGGGAATGCGCAGCATGTTCAGTGCGCCGGCGACGGCCCGCTTGTCCTGGGTGAAGTCCACCAAGATCGTCGGCTTCATGTCATAGCTCACCACCGCGGTCCAGTCTTCAGGCTTCAACATGTTCAGAAAGCTGTAGGAGCCTCTCAACATGTCCCCGATGAACGCATAGTTTGTGTTTGCAAATTCCACCAGGAGTACAGCTGTGATGGGCGCTGTGGTCTGGTTGAAGTTGGTAAGCTTCTGCTCCACGCCGTCTTCAAAGACTTTGAAGTTGCCGCCTTTCAATCCGGGGATGAACTGCCCGTCCTTGGTAAGCACGCTCACGTCGACCGAGACCAGCGGCACATTCACACGCAGTGAGAAATCTTCCAGCCCTTCAGGGTTCTTCACCTTCGCGGGCTTTTCCGGCGGAGGCTCATCTTCAGTCTTCTTCTTTGGCACCGCGATCGGGCCGGTGTCGCCCTCAGGGCCGCCTGCCTCCGGCACCTGAGGCTTCTGCGTGGTGGGCGTAGTCGTCTGCCCGCTGGGCGTGGTGGTTGACTGCGTCTGCGGAACGGCAAGTGATGCGCTCAACATCACAACCAGGAATGGCAGTATCGCGTTTCGCCACCTTAACCGCATGAATAAAGGGGTTACGTAGGTCATAATGCTTACCTTCTATGAAAAATCTCTGTGCTAGTATAGATGCACTTCGCGCTCACTTGCCATGTTTCTCAGCGCCAAATGAACCATGTTGGTAGAGCGCCGTCTGTTATGAAGAGCATTTTGTTTCATTCGCCGGTACTCATAATCTCCTGCCTTTTTCTCGCCTCAACGCTCTCAGCAACCGATCACGATAAGGATAAGAAAGCCGCCAACAAGACTGCGGCCACCTCCGTGGCCTCCGGCGAATCTGCCACCGCCAGTGACTCGCCGAAGATCTTGCCGCTCGACCAGGTCAAGGCCGGCATGCGCGGCGTGGCTTACACGGTTTTCGAAGGCACCACTCCTGAACCGATGCAAGTGGAAGTCCTCGGCGTTCTGAAAAACATGAACGGCCCCAAGAGTGACATGATCCTCATCCGCCTCCACGGGCAAAAGGTGGAATACACCGGTGTCGTGGCCGGCATGAGCGGCAGCCCTGTTTATATAGACGGAAAACTCATGGGAGCGTTGGCATTCCGCATCGGCACCTTCTCTAAAGAACCCATCGCCGGCGTCACTCCTATCGAAGAAATGCTTGAGATCAATGAGCTGGATAAATCCGTTCCCGCGCAAAGCGTCTTTACACCTGTGCCCAGTGAGCGCAAGACGGAACCGGTTAAGAGCGCAGTCAGCGGCGGAGATTTCTCGACTGCCGCGGGTCTCACCCAGCTTGCCAGTTACATGACGCCCATCGCCGCGCCTTTGGTCTTCAACGGATTTTCTGAAGAGACGATCAAGCGCTTCATGCCGCAGTTTGCTGCCGCCGGCGTCATGCCCGTGATGGGCGCCGGTTCGTCCAGCACTGCTTTGCAACCGGAGCCCATCGAGCCTGGCTCGTCTGTGGGCATCGTTCTCGTGCGCGGTGATATGGACATCTCCGCCACCTGCACCGTCACTTACATTGATCCGCAGCGCTTGCTCGCCTGCGGACACCCGCTGATGCAGTCTGGCAGAGTGGACATGCCCATGACCAAGTCCACCGTACTGGCCACATTGCCTTCGCCGCTCAACGCTTTCAAGATCGCCATGACCACTGAGACGGTGGGCTCGTTCCTGCAAGACCGCCACACCGGCGTGATGGGAAAGTTCGGCGCGGAAGCGCACATGGTGCCAGTGAAGCTCACGCTGCATGGCGCCCGCTCAAAAGAATTTCATTACGAAGTCTTGAACAGCCCCAAGCTCACGCCTGTCGCCCTGACCGCAACGATTTACAATGCGCTGCAAAGCCTGAACGAGACGGGTGAGGATGTCAGCTACCGTCTTGCCGGCAGCATCGCCGTGCAAGGTTTCCCCGCGGTGCAGTTGCAGGATATGTTCGCGCCCAGTGACGACATGCCCACCGCGGCCACCCTGGCTATCTCACTCGCCGAGCGTTTCGGCCGAATCTATGACAATTCCTATCAGACACCGGAGATCAACTCCATCAACCTTGATGTTGACCTGATCCCGGAGCGACGCTGGGCCAAACTGGAATCCGCCCGCGCTGATGTGACCGAAGCCCGCCCCGGTGATGACGTTGTGGTGGAAGCTGCCTTGCGACCGTATCGCGGAGAGCAGATCGTCCGCCAGATCAAAGTGCATGTTCCCCCGTCCACACCGAAAGGGACGCTGCGCATTTTAGTGAGTGATGCGGACACACTGGAAAAAACGCGCCACGAGTCGCCCGCATTCATTCGTAAGTTCGACCTGAATTCGACAATCGCGTCGCTGAACAAAGAGCGCTCCAACCAGCGGCTTTACGTCTCGTTGCTGCAGTCGAACCCGCAGGCCATCGTCGAAGACAAGGTCATGCCCGGGCTGCCACTCTCTGTAATGAACGTGATGGACGGCATGCGTGGCACGCAGGACATGGTCGTGACCGGCGAATCCGCGGTGGATGAATCTTCCACGCCGCTTGACTTCGTGGTCTCAGGCTCGCAGGTCATCACGCTCACCATTAAATAGCTGCGCGGAACGAAATCATAATGAAAACATTCGCACGACTTTGCTTTTCCATCTTTTTCCTATTCATCGTCCCATCGCTTTTCGCGCAAGGCACCCAGACCTGGGACCAGCAGACTTACGAAGATTTCTCCAAGGGCACGACAAAAGGCATCGCGCTACGCAGCGACGGCCGCCTCGACCTCGCGCCGGGTTTCGAAACCATCTACACGTCACCTTCCACATATATCTGGGACGCGGCCGCGCAGGTTGACGGCACAGTTTTTCTTGCCGCCGGATCACCCGCGCGCGTCTATCGCGTGACCCCGGACGGCAAATCAACCGTCGTCTTCGAGCCTAAGGAATTGCAGGTGCAAGCGTTGGCGCTCGGCAAAGATGGCACCGTCTACGCGGCCACCTCGCCCGACGGAAAAGTTTACAGGCTCACTCGCAGCGAAAAAGATTCTGACTACACGGCAAGCACTTACTTCGATCCCAAGACCAAGTACATCTGGTCGCTCGCGCTCGATAAAGACGGACACCTCTACGTGGGCACCGGCGATCGCGGCGAGATCTTTCGTGTGACCGCGAATAAGAACGGCGAAGGCGAAGGCTCAGTCTTTTTCAAGAGCGACGAAGCCCACATTCGCGCTCTCGCGTTCTCTTCTTCCGGCGACCTCATCGCCGGCTCTGACGGCAGCGGTCTGATCTATCGCATCTCGCCGTCTGGAGACGGCTTCGTTCTTTACAGCGCACCCAAGAAAGAGATCACCGCCCTGGCGCTTGATGCAGCCGGAAATATCTATGCTGCGGGCGTGGGCGAAAAGCGCAACGTCTCACCGGGACAACTTTCACCCATCCTTTCCGCAATGGGACCAGGCATCAACACGATCCCCTCGATGATAGGGCCAGCATCCGGCGCAGCGCCCGCTGGCTCAGACGTCTACATGATCCCGCCGGATGGCGCGCCGCAAAAGCTTTGGACCACCAAAGACGATCTGGTCTACGCTCTCGCATTCGATTCTCAACAGCATCTGCTCGCCGGCACCGGAAATAGGGGCCGTATCGTTTCGATAGAAAAAGACGGTACATTCTCTGACCTGATCAAGGCCGGCGCCAACCAGATCACCGCGTTCGCCCAGGCGCCAAAGGGTGCTCTCTACGCGGCAAGCAGCAACCTGGGTAAATTATTTCGTCTCAGCGCGACTGCGGATTCCGAAGGCACATTCGAAAGTGACGTGTTTGATGCGCACACCTTCTCGCGTTGGGGACGCATGCAGATCCGCGGTACCGGCAACTACCAAGTCTTCACCCGCAGCGGCAACGTTGATAACCCTGACCGCAACTGGTCAGCATGGAAGCAAGTGGACGTGAACAAGGATCCGCGTGTGGAAGCGCCATCCGCGCGATTCATCCAGTGGAAGCTGGTGATACCGCGGCATAGCAATGCCGTGCTCGACGACCTCATCATCAACTACCTGTCAAAGAACGTTGCGCCTGTTGTAGATGAAGTGGTCGTTCAGACCGGCGCCCGCTTCAACAGCAACAACGTCATCAAGCCCACCAATGACACCATCAGCGTGACATTGAGCAGCCAATCGCAAAACATGATCCTCGGCCCGCAACCCCATTTCGAGCCATCCATGATGGCGCAAAAAGACAAGAGCGGCGTCGCCGTGCGCTGGGCCGCGCATGATGACAACGACGACGACCTCACCTTTTCTATCTATTACAGAGGTGATGGCGAGGCCGGGTGGAAGCTGCTCAAAGACGGCATTACTGACAAGTTCTACTCTTTTGACGCTGCGCTTCTGCCCGATGGCGGCTACACACTGAAGGTCGTAGCCAGCGATTCTCCCTCGCATTCACCCGGAGAGGCTCTCACCGGCGCGAAAGAAAGCGCCCGCTTTGAAGTGGACAGCACGCCGCCGCGGGTCGAAGGACTCTCGGGAAGAGTTGACGGCGCGCGCATCCACGTGACCTTCACCGCGCATGACACCTTCTCACCCATCAAGCGTGCGGAATATTCCATTGACGCCGGCGACTGGCAGTACATCGAGCCGGTGGGCCAGCTTTCAGATTCGCCAGTTGAGAACTACGACTTCACGGCAGAGATACCGCATTCATCAGACAGGTTCGCGGCCACATCAACCGAACATGTCATCACTGTCCGCGCCTATGACCGCTTTGACAACATGGCCAGCGCGAAAGTGGTGGTGAAGTAAATCGCTGATTAGACTCCCGGATGCTGGCCGTGCCCGGCAAACTATTCGAATTTGTCATCCTGAGGCCTGTCTTTGGCCGAAGGATCCCTACAACACTGCAAACAGGTTGTCATCAACCGTTTTTCAATTCCGGCGATTACAAATTTTGGCAATTACAAATGTCTTACTTCGCTTTCGGCTTCGCGATCTCCGTCAACATATCCGGTTTCGATGCATCCCGCTCCAAATGCGCATAGCGCTCGCCGTCGTGATAATCGATCTTCACCGTCTTGAAGAAATCTCCATTCGCTACGATCAACTCGATCGGGTCTTTTGAGTTCTTGGCCGCGTGCAAAGCCTGCCGCAGCACCTGCGCGGAATACTTGCGCCCGTTCACCGCGATGATCTTGAATGTCGGCGCAATCCCCGCTTGGCCCGCCGGCCCCACGTTGGAGACGTCCAGCACCACGCCATCATTGTCATTCTGCTCGTCTACGACCATGCCGAGTGACGCGGTCAGGTCCAACTGTTCGCGCACTGTCTCCAGCGAGCGGGCAAGCACGGTCGGTTCTTCTTCGTACATCACTTTCCATCCGCTGTTCTCTATGCCGCCCAGCGGAGCCTTGGGCGCAACATCATAGATGCGCGTCTGGAAGAATCCTCGCCAGTCATACGGCGCCACCGCATTCAGCGCGGCCACGATGTCATCCTCGGTGTATGGCTCAACTTTCGGCGGACCACTCTCGCCGCCGTAAAACAGCTTGCAGAAATCATCCAGCGACTTCGCATTATGCGTCTGCTGACGAATGACGGTGTCCGCCTCCAGCCAGATGAGCGAGCCTTCCTGGTAGTAGTCCACATCGCGACGCCAGTTGTCCCATTCGCCCGGCGCGAAGTAGAGCAACTGCGCCGCGGCCGCCGTGTCTTCGAGCGGACGCCACATCCGCCCGCTTTGGTAACTCATCCTCTGCGCGACCGCTGCCAGCTCGTCGCGATAGTTCTCTTGCGTCCATATGCCGCTGCGCGTGGCCAGCAAGTAGCCGAGATGGTGGGTCAGGCCTTCATACACCCACAGCAAGTCGCCCTTCATCGGTTGCTGATAGTCCGGCGTAGCCAGCCCGGCTGGCCGGCGATACTTGCCATTCCACGAGTGCGTCATCTCATGCGTGAGCAGATATCCATGCACGTTGCGAATGTCCTGGCTCACCAGGCCCATCTCCGGCAACAGGTCCTGGCTGGA
>Ga0206879_1208_pt1 | contig 11456 bp, 6 predicted proteins | sample Alteio_BWOrgCont_5_FD_152897 | JGI IMG/M metagenome (GOLD analysis project Ga0206879, IMG submission 152897) | Enriched cells from forest soil in Barre Woods Harvard Forest LTER site, Petersham, Massachusetts, United States -... | ecosystem: Environmental > Terrestrial > Soil > Temperate forest > O... | reverse complement strand
AGCTTCCCGCTGCAAGGTTTGTTTCATTCGGGCCTGAAGGACCGGTGTTCCAGTTATAGGTGTAATTTGCAGTACCACCGGAAGCGGAAGCAGAAACGCTTCCGTCCGATTTGCCGCAACTGGCGTTGACGGAAGTGACGCCTGCAGTCAGGGCCGATGCAGGCTGAGAAATTAGTGTTGTGCTGGTTACCGTACACCCGTTGGCATCGGTAACGGTAACGGTATAGGTATTGGCGGCCAATCCTGAGGCTGTTGATCCGCTGCCTCCTGTGGGTGACCAATTGTAGGTGTAGCCGGGGGTTCCTCCGGAGGCTGATACAAAGGCTTGTCCGGTGCTTGCCCCAAAGCACTGCACATTGCTTGCGGACTGAATAAGGGCTGTGGGACTTGCTGAATTGTTCACGACGGCCGAAGAGGTAGCCGTACAACCCTTGCTGTCGGTAACCGTTACGATATAGGTATTGGCGGCGAGTGTGTTCACGGTCTGACTTGCGGCACCGCCGGGTGACCATGCATATGTGTAACCCGGGCTTCCTCCGCCGGCAGTGGCCCAAACGCTTCCGTCACGCAGGCCGCAGTTGGCCGTTACAGCAGAGGCCGCCGCCGTCACTGCGGCTGGCAGAACGATGCTGGTACTTGCGGTGGTGGTGCATCCTTGCGTATCGGTTACGGTAATGGTGTAACTGCCCGCAGCGAGTCCGCTCTCGGTCTGGCCGGTAGCAGCTGTAGTCCAGAGATAGGAATAGCCTGGTGTTCCGCCGGCAGGGCTGACGCTGGCAGAGCCTGTGCCAGGCGCACAACTGGGGTTCACTGCAAGGACCGAAGCAGAAACAGAAGAAGCCGGCTGGGTAAGGGTTGCAGCCGAGGTGGCCGTACAACCGTGCGCATCGGTAACGGTCACCGTGTAGGTACCTGCAGCCAGATTGCTTGTTGTGGCAGCAGCTGTGCCGGAAGACCAGCTATAGGCATACGCAGAAGTTCCACCTGATGCGGCAACAGAAACCGATCCCGTTGCTGTGCCAAAACAAGTTGCGTTTTTCAGTGGAGCACTTAAGGACAGGGTAAGCGCAGAGGGGGCTGTGATGCTGACGGTGCTGGAGGACAGGCACCCGTTGAAATCTGTTACGGAGAGGGTATACGTTGTGGCCCCGAGGCCTGTTGCGGTAAGGCCCGTTGCTCCGCTGCTCCAGCTGTAGGTTAAGGGCGGGGCTCCGCCGCTGACAGTAGCAGTGGCAGATCCTGTGGTGCCGCCGTTGCAGTTTTCATTGACCGACGCAGAAATACTTACGGTGGCTGCCCCTGAATTGTTAATGGTTTGAACCGCTGATGCAGTGCAGCCTTTTGAATCACTGACGGTTACCGTATAGCTCCCGGAGGCAAGCCCGGAGACTGTTGCGGCAGTGCTTCCACTGCTCCATTTATAGGTATAGGCCGGGGTTCCGCCAGCAGGAGTGGAGGTGACGCTTCCGTTTGTCCCGCTACAGGTGGATTGGGTTGAAGTGGTTTGAGGATTTAAAGTCAGCGGCTGGGTGATGGCAACTGTAGCAGTGGAGGTGCAGGTGTTTGCATCGGTTACTGTTAGCGTATAGGTGTTTGAAGAGAGCGCATTCTCAGTAGCTCCGGTAAGACCGGAAGGCATCCAGCTGTAGGTAAACCCGGCCGTTCCGCCGGTAACCGAAGCGACGGCGGAACCGGTAGCGGTTCCGTTGCACTTCACATTCGAAACCGAACCTATGCTCAACACAGGGCCGGCAATATTCGTGATCGTTGCGGTGGCTGAACTGGTGCAGCCATGTGCATCGGTAACGGTGATGGTATAGGCTGTGGCGGCCAGGCCGGTACCCGATGAGGTGGAGCCCGCTACGCCACTGCTCCAGGAGTAATTATAAGCCACTGTACCACCGGAGGCCGTTACATTGAGTTTCCCGTTAGAATTTCCGCAGGTTGCTGAAACCGGCGCAGCGCTTGCTGAAAGCGCTGCTGCAGGCTGGGTAACGGCAACGCTGGTTGTTGAAGTGCAGCCGGCTGCATCTGTAACAGTTACCGTATATGTACCTGCAGTTAGTCCACTGGCTGTTGTTGTGGCTTCTCCACCCGGCGACCAGCTGAAGGTATAATTGGGAGTTCCGCTGGAGGCCAGGACTGTGGCGCTTCCTGTACTCTGGCCGAAGCAGGCCACGTTGGTCGAAGTCTGAATCGTCGAAGCGGGTCCGGAGCTGGCCGGGATAATTGCTGCGGAAGTGGCTGTGCATCCTTTCGTATCGGTGACTGTCACGGTGTAGGTGGCTGCAGCCAGACCGCTTACGGTCTGCGCTACGGCTCCGCCCGGAGACCAGGAAAAAACATATCCGGCCGTTCCGCCTCCGGGTGTAACATAGGCCTGTCCGTTATTGTGGGCGCAGGTTGTAGCCACGAATCCTGAAACGGCTGAAACAGCAGAGGCCGGCTGGGTCAGGTCGACTGTGGTTGTTTTGGTGCAGGAATTGGCATCGGTTACTGTTACGGTATAGTTTCCGGCCGGCAGGCCGGAAACCGTTGCGGTACTTGTGCCGGTGCTCCATTTATAAGTGTAGCTGGGCGTACCTCCGCTTCCGGCTGCAGTGGCAGCTCCGGTCGATGCTGAAAAACAATTGACGTTGGTGGAGGAGCTGATGCTTACCCCGGGTGAAGCGGGTGCATTTACGGTTGCGCTCAGGGTTTTGCTACAGCCGTGTGCGTCTGTAATGGTAACGGTATAGCTTCCTGCAGCAAGGGAAGAGGCTGCGGATAAGGTAGAACCGTTGGTCCAGGTATAGGTATAAAAGGGAGTTCCGCCGCTGACCGATGTAAGGCTTGCGGAACCTGTATTACCCGAACAGCTGGTGTTGGCTGATGTGATGCTTGCGCCGAGCGCAGAAGGTATGGTGATGGTCTGGGAAACTGTTGCACTGACAGATGGACAGGTGCTGCTGACAGTAAGGGTTACGGTATAGGTTCCTGTTGCAGCATAGGTATGACTCGGACTTTGAGAAGTGGAGGTGCCTCCGTCTCCGAATGTCCAGGACCAGGTGTTTGGAACCCAGGCGGCTGTCTGCCACACACAGGAAGTGGCAGCAGCAGATCCGTCTGTGAATTGAACAGCTGAGGTGCAGGAGGTGATGGAAGATGTGAATTCGGCTTTTGGAGAAGCATTAAAATGGTACATGACCGGCTGGTCATTGGATAAGGTATTGCCCTTGACCGGGTAGATAACACCTGCCGTTGTCGGAAACGGCAATGGATCACCGGAACCCGAATGGGATGTAGCCCCTATGTACACATCGTTTCCCCCGTTCGCTACACGCACCCTTGCGCCCCAGTAATCCCAGTCACTTCCGCCCATATAGGAGCCGTAAAGCTGGTTTCCGTTGGGGTCAAACTTGGCCAGAAACTGATCGTACTTCACATTTAAATAGGTGTGGGCATTGTAAGGTGCATCGGGCGCTGTGGCATATACCGCACAGGAGGTGGTCGGAAACCGGAAGGAGGTCGTTCGTCCTGCCACAAAAACTTCGTCGCAGGGCGTAAGGGCTATACTGAGGGCCTCGGTGGTAGAGGAATCCAGAGCGTTGATCAGTTCACCGCCGAATTCGGTACGGTAAATCATGTCGGCAGCTCCGCCACCGCCCGGATGCAAACGGAAAATAAAGGCGTTGTCATAATTTCCCCACAGCAGATCGGATACATCGTATCCCCAGCCCACCGGAACGGCTTCGGGGCCATCTCCTGTAATGCCGCTGAGATACATATCTCCTGTAGAACTGACGGCTACATCGGTGCACATATCGAGGCCGCTTGCAGAACTTATATAGGTGCTGTAGAGCAGGGAGGCCGGACCTGTCGCTGCATTGGGATTGATTTTTGCAGCCACACCGGTAAAGAAAGGGTTGCCATTGACGGCGGCACCTCCGTTGACAGGAGCTGTCTGGTAGGCTCCGGCGGTTATCGGCATATTGCCTGACCGGGCAACTGATGCCACATAAAGATCTCCGCTTGCATCCTGGTAAATTCCGGAATTGGGGGTACAGGCTCCGTAATTACCTGCATTCATACCATCTTCACCGGAACCTCCGTAAAAGGAACCATATACCAAACCTGTACCGGCGGCATTTACAACGCAGACAAAAATATCGGTGTTGCCACCAAAAACAGATTGGAACGCATTGGCTGTTGGTGTGAAACCAGTACCACCGGTCGAACACCCGATTATACAGGCCTGACCGGCTGAGTTCACATACATATTGTTGGCATATCCGCCGCAGATCCGATAACCGTAAAGCAGCGAGGTTCCGCCCGGATTAAGCTTTACAACAAAAGCGTCTGTAGGGGTTATGGCGGTGGCCGTCGGCCAATTGCTGGATTGGCTGTATCCGCATACGTAAGCATTGCCGGCCGCATCAACTCTCACCATAAATCCTTCATCCCGTTCATTTCCGCCCAAATACGTACAGTAAATAACAGCTGTAGCAGTCGGGTTGAGTTCAACGCAATAGGCATCGCAATCGTATTCACTTCCACCCACTCCGCCTCCGTATACAGGTTGCTCGACACCGGCAGTAACCGGGAAAGAGGAATCATAAAACCCCGTGGCATAAATATTTCCACTTGCATCAATGTCCATTCCTATCAGGTAGCTGAAGTTGGCGCTGAAATCACCGGCCTGATTGCCGTACCAGGTTGAATAAGCAAGCGTAACGGGATCAATAATCAGATCATAGGAAGGATTGTATTCTGACTCCTCAACAAACGTATAGGTATGATCATCCAGGAGATGGTAGGAAACGCTCACCGGCTTCCTTACACCATCGATCAGCTGGTAGGACTGTGGAATTTTTTCAGAAAGGGTACCCCATGCTGTTGTAATTTCGAGTTCTCCCGAATGATTGATGGACATTTTTTCAATTCCCTCGGCTGTCAAAACGATATCGGATAATTTTCCTCCGGGATGCACAAGGAAATCATACTCGAGATTCAAGCTGTTTCCGTAATATTTTACATCGATATTTTTATAAATATTTTTATAATTCAGGGAGGTGAAGTCAGGAACGTTTGTTCTGTATTTGGACGGATCACTGCCTAAGAGGTAGTTGGTATGGCTGTCTGTCTTTCCTTCGGTTTCTATGACAGCGTTTGCATTGGCGTCTTTGAAGTAGAGATTCCAAACCATTTTTTCTTTTGCCTCCCGGGGGCTTTTGGCAACAGTTGCTTTGGAAACCCCTCCGGCTGCAGCTGATAAAGAAGTGGCCTCGTTAGGCGACATTGCCGGTCTCATGAATCCGAAACTCAGGCCATTCTGAAGAAAATTGATATTGGCATCCCAGCCGGGGGATCCGCCTTTGTATTTAATGGCACTTTTCCATTGGCCTTCATTTTTACGGAAGGTCAGCGGCAAATTTTTCATGGCTTCGTTAATCTCCTTTTTGTTCAGCGTATGCGCAGGATACTGCGGAACAGGCGGCGTTTGTGCGAAAAACAAAAGCGGGCTTAAAAGAAATAATAGAAGTAGAAAAAATCCTGCGTATTTTTTTATCGTCATAGGTACACTTAATTTAACAACAGATGCTTCGCAAATTCAGACCACCGTTTTACGTAAAAATAATAGGAAAGGTTACGTTTTACTATTCATGAGCTCCGCCATTTGGTGCCAGTTCTCCTCCTTTGTTCTTTCTTTGTTTTCTCGCATCTTCTCTCAGCTGTGTAAATTTGTTGAACTGATCCTTGGTCAATACGGCTTTTAATGCCGCATCCCAGTCCTGTTCATTCTGTTTTTTGGCATTAATTGCCAATACTTTTGCTTTCTGATCGTCATTCAGATGGAGATCAGCTGCCATTTTTTCAGTTTGTGCTTTGGGATCGGGCAGGGGGCCGATGTACGGTCCTTGTTGTGCAGTTGAACGGGGCAGGTAGACCAGCGTGCTGATCGCAAGTATAAGGAGGAGTTTTTTCATTGGTTTTCTTATTTAATGGATTACGACTAACTTGCTGTTGGCTGTTCTGTAATGAACAGTATAAACTCCGGCGGCAAGATTTTCGGTGCCGATTGTTGTTTTTCCCTGCTGAATGATCAGGCTGAAAACAATTTTTCCGTTGCTGTCAAAAATCTGAACCAACTGGTTTTCAATCAGGCTTGTTTCGATCGTAAAGCTGTCGGAAACAGGGTTCGGATATAATTTGACAGTTGTGCTATGATCTGCTTCGGCTATTCCCAAAACTGAACTTACTTTACGGATACGGTTGTTGCCAAGATCTGAAATGTATAGATTTCCGTTGGCGTCAGTGGCAACGCAGATGGGAGCGTTCAGTTCTGCCAATGCAGAAGAACTGCCGTCTCCGCTGAAGCCGGCAGTTCCTGAGCCGGCATAGGTGTTGATAATCCCGGCGTTGTTGATTATGCGTACCCGGTTATTTCCCCAATCTGCCACGTATATATTTCCTCCGGCATCGAGGGCGACTCCATCGGGTCTGTAGAATTTTGCAGCTGTCGCGGCTGAACTGTCTCCTGAAAAACCACCGCTACCGCTGCCCGCAACGGTGGAAATTTTACCTGTACTCAGGGTCACTTTTCGGATACGTTCATTATCCGAATCGGCGATGTATATATTTCCGGAGGCATCCAGCGCAACGCCAAGAGGAATATTCAACCGCGCAGCTGTTGCTGCAGAGCCGTCCCCTCCGTAGGCACCGTTGTAGACTCCGGGCGTACCTGAACCCGCAACGGTTGTGATGATGCCGGTACTTTTGGTTATTTTGCGAATGCGCTGGTTATCCATATCGGCGATGTATAAATTTCCCGAATTGTCGAGTGCCAGACCTGCAGGATTGTTGAGCAAGGCAGCCGTAGCTGCAGCCCCGTCTCCTCCAAAACTTGCTGTTCCTGTGCCGGCTATGGTAGAAATAAATCCTGTACTTGCTGATACCTTACGAATGCGTTGATTGTATCCATCTGAAATGTAGACGTTTCCTGAATCGTCAACAGCAACCCCACCAGGCCCGCTGAGCTTGGCGGCTGTTGCAGCAGCCCCGTCCCCTGAGAAGCCCCCTGTTGCGGTTCCGGCAATGGTGCTGATGATGCCCGTGCTGATGGTGACTTTTCGAATGCGGTTGTTGTTTTCGTCGGCAATGTACATGTTTCCTTCGGAGTCAAAGGCGACCTGATGCGGACCTGAAAGTTCGGCGTCTGTAGCTGCAAGCCCGTCTCCGCTGTAACCTTCGGTACTGTCACCTGCAATGGTGGTTATGGTCTGCGCCTGAGCAATTGAGGCGGACAGGGCAAAAACAAAACAAAGACTGATCGCTAAGCTTCTTCTCATGCGAACTAATATAGCGAAAAAAAATCAGATTTTATTCAGTAGGTTTGCGGTAACTATTCTGGCCCGGTTTCACTTATGCTTGTAAGGTTTCTCCTATGCTTGTAAGGTTTTTCAGGTCTCATCAGCCCATTTTACTGGTATTCATTCCTTTGTTTGCCGGCTGTATCTGGATACCCTCTTTCCTGCATCCGGTGGTTACTGTGGTAGGGGGCTTGCAGAATCAGATGCCTTTGTTTTTACTTTTTGCAAAGCCCTTGTGCGCGTATCCTTTTCTTTCTGTTTTGCTGGCCTTTTTGATTCTATTGCTTCAGGCTTTTCAATTCAATGCGTTGCTTGGAAAATTTGAGCTCATTGGAGGGCAGAGCTATTTTCCCGCACTGCTTTATGTTTGTTTTTGTTCTTTTCTGCCATCGGTACGCACGCTGCATCCGGCTCTTCTTTCAGCCGTTTTTGTTCTTCTGGCACTGAACTGCGTTTTGGGAACGCACCGGATAAGCAACGCTTCGCCGGCCTGTTTTGAGGCCGGTTTATCTATGGCACTGGCGTCTCTGATTTTTTTTCCTATGGTTCTGGGATTGGTGTTTGTACTTATAGCGGTGGCTATTCTCAGACCCTTTTCGGCACGGGATCTTATCGTTGTTTTTCTTGGATTTTTACTGCCCTGGATTTATGTTTTTGTGTTTTACTTTTATTTTGACCACCTTGCGGATTTCTGGACAACTGCCATTGCCCTTCCCGTGCTGCACAGAAGCAGCACATTTAGTTTTCAAATGGCTCTGCCTTATCTTGAGCTGCTGTTTTTCACTCTGGTTGCTGTCTTTTTTTCTTTCGTTGTCGGCACCGATAAGAGCAGCCGGTCGGTTCAATACCGAAGCACGATAACCGTGCTTCGGTGGATGTTTGTTTTTGGCGTACTTGTCCTGTTTGTTTCTCCCGGATACAACTATACTTATTTTTTCATGGGACTTATACCCGTGCTGGTTCTGATCAGTGATTATTTTTTGACGGCGAAGGTTGTCTGGATGGCAGAGCTTGTGATGTGGTTATTGGTGGGGGTGCTTATTTTCAATAATCAGTAGCGATTATTTTGTGTAAATTTACCTTGAAAATAGTAAGGCTATGAGCAAATTCGGTGTGGTAATTTTTCCGGGATCGAACTGCGATCAGGATATGATTTATGTGCTAAGGACCCTGCTTGAACAGGACGTGGTAGAGTTGTGGCACAAGGACAAGGATTTAAAAGGTTGTGATTTTGTTGTTTTACCGGGTGGTTTTTCCTACGGGGATTACCTTCGTTCGGGAGCCATTGCGAGGTTCTCTCCGATTATGGAGAAAGTGATTGATTTTGCTGCCAAAGGAGGTTTTGTTTTCGGGGTGTGCAATGGTTTTCAGGTCTTGTGCGAAGCAGGATTGGTGCCGGGAGCACTGCTGCACAATGCAGAGCGTAAATTTATCTGCAAGAATGTTTTTATAAAAGCCGAGACCAACGACACGATGCTGACCAGCGGAATACCTGCAGGCAAGGCTTTGAAAATACCTATCGCTCACGGAGAGGGGAATTATTTTACAGACGAAAAAACACTTGAGCAGATTACAAAGAATGGTCAGATACTTTTCAGGTATTGTGATGAAAAAGGTACTGTTACGGCTGAGGCCAATTCCAACGGATCTCTCGGAAATATCGCCGGTGTCTGCAATTCAGGGAAAAATGTATTCGGTATGATGCCCCATCCCGAGCGGGCTTCGGATAAGATCCTGGGGAATACGGATGGGTTGTTGTTGTTTCAATCGCTTCTCAGTACGGTACTTTCTTAAACATGCGACACCATCCTGGCGATTGCAAAGGCCGCGCCTGCGGCGAGTGCTCCGATGATCGTGGTTTTTATGGCCCCGTTGATGGGGTTTTCACCAATGGCTTTGTTCTTGAAGTAACCAAAGAGCATCAAAGCAAGCAAGGTGATGACGATGGAATACTTCAGGCCTGCTGAAGGGGTATCTGTAAAAAAGTAAGATAGCATGGGAATGAATCCTCCCAGAACATAGGCCAGGGCTATGGTAATGGCCGAGTTGCGGGCGCTGTTCATGTTGGGTTCTTCGAGGTTGAGTTCGAATTTCATCATGAATTTTACCCACTTGTCTTTGTCCTTTGCGAGCTCGTTTACAAAGTCTTTTTTTACCTGTTCGGTGATTCCGTATTCGGAGAGGATATCCTGAATTTCCTGTTTTTCTTTTTCGGGAACAATTTCGACCTCATCGTATTCGCGTTTTTCTTCGGCGTAATAATGGTCGTAGGCGGTCTTGCCGGCGAGGTACCCTCCAAGGCCCATGGCTATTGAACCGGCGATAATTTCGGCGATTCCGGCTGTGATAACGATGCCGTTGTTTTGAACGGCGCCGCTAAGGCCGGCTGTTAATGCAAAGGGGACCGTGAGGCCGTCTGACATGCCGATGACAATGTCCCGGACGGTTTCGGATCCCTGAAAGTGGTGTTCTTTGTGCTCCATAATTTCGGCTAAAGTACAAAATTATGGCTACTGCTTAATAAATCGCAGGTTGCTGGTCTGATGATCTGAGGATTCAATCTGTAAGATGTACAGGCCATTTGGCAGCGCTTCAGTGTTAAGCTGTCTGATGTTGCCGGTATAGGTACTCAGCAGTTCTCCGACGGAGTTGTACACTCTTAGTATTTCAATAGTTAGTCCGGGGTTGATGACCAGGAGCTGAAGGAGGGTATTAGCCGGGTTGGGGTATAACACAAACCCATTTGCCCTGGTTTTCAGTTCTGTTATCCCTGCCGGACTGTTCACATATACATTGACCTGGGAAGTGTCACAAATAACGCCGGCTTCATTTGTATACGGCCATATAACAATGATATTGGTAAAACTGTGAAAAGAATTGACTTTAGTGATTGAAAAAATGTATGAAAAAGATTTGGTTCCCCCGGGTAAAATATGGGAAGTTGTTGTATCCAATATAAATACAGGTCCGGTATCGACCTTGCAGTAAATAGTACAAACGTTGGTTGGGCTGCCAAGAAATGATTTGGTTCCGGTGTTTTCAAGCGTATACGTGAGCGTGTCTGAAGAACCAAAATTAGTGGAGTATTGGCTTAGGGAATCTGAAACTATTGCCAATGTTTGAGCATTGGACTTCTCGGATAAAATAAACAAAAATACAGTGAGCAGTAATACGAAATTTCGCAGATGCTTTTTCATAAATCAAAAATACATAGCACCTTCGGGATTTTCAATTAAATTTGATTACTATCTTACGCGTTCAAAAATTACATACTGATCTCACCTAACATGGATGTTCTCAATCAAATTGTTCTGGGCCTGAATAAGGAAGACATACGTCATTACAAGTTGCTTGCCAGGCGCATGTATGACCATGAGGACCGCAAAGACCTGGAGCTTTTTGATTACATCAGGCGGTCGGAGAAGGAGTACGACGACCGTAAGATTTCAGTACAGCTTTACCCCCGGGGGGATAAAAATGCTTTTTACAGGCTTCGCAACCGTCTGATTGAGGATCTTAATGAAAGCCTCGTTTTGCTTCATTACCGCAAGGATGAGGTGATGTACATACTTCATCTGCTGTCGCTTTTTCATTTTTATTTCTCAAGAAATCAGTTTGAGCCGGCGCTTCGGTTTATAAAAAAATCGGAAGCGGAGGCGGTTAAAATAGAGAGCTATGAGTTGCTGGATGTGATTTACGGAGAGTACATCAGGCTGTCGCATGAACTGGTGCATATCAATCCGGAGGAATACATCCGTCTCCGAAAAGAAAACCGGGACCGGCTGAACAACCTCCGGCAAATGGATGATGTCCTGGCAGCAGTTAATTACCGTCTGAAGGTTACCCAGAATTTTTCGGATAAGAATACTTCGGTTCTGGACTTACTGGAGAAAACAATGAATGATTTTTCGGGAGACATCCGTATTAAGAACAGCCCCAAGCTCAGGTTCAGGATTTATACAGCCACGAGTCAGGTGTTGCTGCAACGTCACGATTACGTGTCGCTTGAAAAATACCTTCTGGCAACGTACCGGGATTTCAGCAGGGAAAAACTGTTTAACAAGGGGAATCACGATACGAAATTGCAGATGCTGACCTATATGGTTA
>Ga0206879_1207_pt1 | contig 11629 bp, 5 predicted proteins | sample Alteio_BWOrgCont_5_FD_152897 | JGI IMG/M metagenome (GOLD analysis project Ga0206879, IMG submission 152897) | Enriched cells from forest soil in Barre Woods Harvard Forest LTER site, Petersham, Massachusetts, United States -... | ecosystem: Environmental > Terrestrial > Soil > Temperate forest > O... | reverse complement strand
GCTTGCTTCCACGGCCCACGCATTAAGCAGCGCCTGGCCCAACTCCGTTTCGATGAACTTGCCGTACCCGCCCCGGATCACGGTCTTGTCATCCCCGAACACGCGCCACGCGAACCCAATCCGCGGCGCGAAGTCGGTTTTCTGCGAGTATCGAAGACTTTGAGGAAGACCTACCTGGCTCGCCAGGAGAATAGGCATGGGTGCAAGAGACTGCGCAAACGCCGGGTTGATGAGCGACGCGCCCGCGTTGGGAACAACCACTGCGCCATTAATCGGTACGCCATTCTGGATCGAAGAATAATTCGGCAGGAAATTGGCGGTATTGTTGTTCTTGTCCATGAAAGTTGGATGATATTCGTAACGCATGCCGTAGTTGATGGTCAGGCGGGAACTTACTTTGAAATCGTCCTGCGCATAACCGGCATAGCTGGAGGAGTAGCCGTTCGAATCCGGATTGAGAACAGTCGCCATGACGTCGCTGTCCGGGATACCCAGCAGGAACGACGCGAATGCGTTGCCGACAATGTTCTTGGTGACGGAGTTATTGAAGGTGTAGACGCCCATGCGGTCGGTGGCGAACACGTTCGTGTAAAGCCCGGTCACATGACGGTAATCGACTCCGAATTTGTACGTGTGCTTTCCCTTGGTGAGGGTTAGGTTGTCGAGGACCTGAAGAGTGGATGTCTGCGAAATGGAGGATGCGGTGCTCGCCGCGGTTGTAAAGCCGGAAATTTTGATTTGCGGAGTCGCATCGCCCGGTGGCAGCGGCCCCGCTGTCTGCAGGCCGAGTTCCGACGCGATGAGGGCGGACGGAGCGCTGGTACTGCTGCCTGTATGGCTGCCCGTCCAGCCGCCGCGAACTTCGTTCACGATGCTCGGGGTGATAACCCAGTTGTGAGCGACAGTAAGCGCCCAGTCGTGCTCGGGTTGCAGCACGGAGCCGGCAAGAGGCGTCTGGGTACTCGAGGGCGCCAATTCGCCCAGCTTCTCCTTATAGGTTATGCGTGCAAAAATCGACTGATTTGAGGTCAATATCTGATCCACCCGGGCGTCGCCCTGGTTACTTGTGATAGGCGTCGGAAAATTGGCGACGTAGTTGTTCACAAGGGAGCTCGCCGGCCCCGTGTTGGGAAGAGGATAAAGGTACTTCAGCATATTGAGCGAAAGTGGAGAGATCATGCTGATCGGAATCTGATTTCCCGGGAATGGAGCGCCGCTCCCGTTCATGATCGTCCCCGGATAAGCAGACAGATCCCCGTTTCGAAGCGCAACCGAGGGAAAGCTGTCCACAAGAACCTGCTGTTTGGGAAGGCGCAGGGCTTCGTACGACCCGAAGAAAAAGGTCTTGTCTTTTCCCTTATAAATCTTCGGTACCCAAACTGGACCCCCGAGGAATACGCCGAAGTCGTTCATGTCCAGTTTGGGAACGGTAGCGCTGAAAGTATTGCGCGCGTCGTAGTCCGTATTCTGGTTGTTTTCATAAGCGCCGCCATGAAACTGATTCGTTCCGCTTTTTGAAATGGTTGTGATGTCGGCAACCCCGCCGAACTCGGCAGTGTTATTAATTTCGCTGACCCGAATCTCGGCTATCCCGTCGAACGAGGGAAACAGTTCCGCGATCGGGACGCTACTCCGTGGACTCATGGTGCTGATGCCGTCGACACTCATCGAGAGTTGGCTCTGCGTGGCGCCCGCGACGGAAACGTTGTTGCTGTTATCGATTTCGACACCGGGCTGCGTCGTCAGCGTTGTGAATGCGCTGGTGGAGCCGGTGGCGCGCGAGGCGAGGGCCACCGGCAGGTCGTTCAATTCCCGCCCGATTTTCGTCTCGGCGATATTCGACACCTCGGTAGCGATAGGCGCTTCCGCCGCTTCGGTGACCTGTACCGCCTGCGACTGGCTGGCGACTGAAAGAGACCCGTCAATTCGAATGGTCTGACGTGTTTCGAGGATGATGTTGGTATACCTCTTGGACTCGAATCCCGCGGCTTCCATAGTGATTTCGTAATTCGAGGGTTCCATGTTCACCGCGACATAGGTGCCGGTGGCGTCCGTCAGAATGGTGCGTTGCGTGCCCGTTCCGACGTTTGTGATCGTGATTTTGCAGCTGGCTACAAGTCCGCCGGACGGGTCCTTGACCGTGCCCGTGAAAGAGCCGAAGGTCGACTGCCCCCACGCGACACCCCAAGCCCACGTGAGTAGCACAGACAGCAGTAAGCACTTGGCGGGCAATGTGGGCTTAAGAGATAACCCAGGGTTGTTGTAAATGTCGTCTTTACGGAAGATCACTGGAACGCTCCTTTGTTTGCGAGACCCTGGACGAAGATCTCTGGATGACCCGTATATTGGGCTGGGTAGCTTGTTAGTTCGGGTCGGTGCGTCCAGACTCGGGACACGTATCGCGCGCGGGATCCAAAGCTATTCGCGTCAGCTTGGGCGAATCGGAATAATTTACATTAGTAACACGGCGGAGCGAAACCGACTACACCGTCTTCGCTATGCCGTTTATAGAAAAAAACGATGCCTCGCGGCGGATTTTTTCACTTTGCGTTTGCGAGCGCCAGCACCGCGTAGGCAGTCGCAGCGTCGCTCATAAATCGGCCAGCGTCGGAAGATAACTCCCGTTGTTTGTTCAAAGAAGAAGCTGGCCAGCGGCCGTCGCCCGGGTTCTGATTCTGGCCCAGCCAGACGATGGCGCGCTTCAACGCGGTTTGAACCTGAGGCGCTCCAGTCTGCTCCAGCGCGAACGCCACGAGGCCGGTGGCATAACCGTCGCTCTTGGTTTCGACAGGGGTGTTATCCTTGCGTTTCCACGACGGGATCAGGGAAGATATGCTGAACCCACCGTCTTCCTGCTGCTTGGCGAGCGTCTGGTCGATAATCGTTTTCTGCTGGTCTTCCGTGAGCAGGCTTGGAATTTTTGTGGACGCCCAGAGCAGCGCCGCACGATCCACAGGAGTTTGAGACTCCATGTTTTTCAGAAGCCAGCCGCGCATGAGCTTTATGCCCGCCTGAATACCAGGCTCGGACTTATAGTCCCCCGGCGCGGAACCGATGGCGATGGCGGCCAGCGTCGTCCCATAGAATTGCGAATCGCCTTCCCAGGGAGCGTTGTGAAATTGAAGCCAGGCCCACGAGCCGCTCATCTCGCCGGACTTCAACTGCAGCGCCCACATATTATCGAGAGCCAGGCGGGCGTCGGCGCTCAGCTTGCCCGAAGGTATGTCGTTCCACACCAGGATCAGGGCGTCCAGAATCGATTCGGTTCCGCGCGACTCTGAAGTTTTCGGAAGTCCCGAAGTCTGATCGGGATAGAACGGCTCGACGTCTTTCCACATTCGGACGCGCTTGACGACGTTGTCCAGCAGCCTCTTTTCAGCCGGTGAAGCGGATTGCTCGCCCAGAGGGACACGCAGCGCCGAGCGACCTATTCCATATGTCGCGGCCGTATGACAGGAGATACAGAACGTCCCGTGGTCGCGTGCCGACTTCGGCCAGTCCATCCACCAGGAGATTCGCTCGTCAAGATAACTGGCAGCCGCTTTCGGACTCCAGTTGTTGGCGGCAGAAGGTGTTTGCGCGAACGCATTTCCCGCCAGACTGAAGGTACTCGCAAGGCACGCTACGTACAAGAAATATCGCATTGAACCTACCCCTTTGCATGTTGGAAGTCCCGGAGAACGACCCAACAACGCGCTCCGGACTGGCGGAAACGCGTGGCATCGTGGACAAGTCAGGCCAGACTTGATCATACTCGAAATTTTGTCAAGGTGTAGCACAGGGTTTTGTCGGCTATTTATGACTTCACCTGAGCCAGTTGCGGGTCGGTTATTACACTTGGTCGTTTTTTGCTTCGACAATCGCCCCCGAAGGAACCGATTCCAGTACATGAGCGCCCCTGTCACACAGAGCAATGGAATCGACACAGAGAGGGCCGCCCACAATATTTTTACGCCGAGTCCCCAAAACGTGCCAAAATGCAGCGGAATCTGCAGCCAGATAAACCAATCGCCGAGGCTTTGGTTCACGCCGTGCTTCCAGATGGCAAGACATCTCCCGTGGTAAGGGATCGAAGTAAAGCGTATCCGCAAATTCCGGGCCGCGAGTGCCGGCCCGCTGCATGGAGATCTCAAGCGGCGCTCTTCGGCCGGATGGAAATGCGATCTGGCGCAGCGTCGTGCCTGGATCGATACTGGCCGCCTGGGCGAGCATTGCGTGCAGATCGGGCGGAGCAGTTACCCGCCACGGATCAACTCGAACTGCCGTCGGCATTGCGGAGACGACTGGCGAAATCCGCTCCACGAGCGAACGCGTCTCGTGCGACCATCCGAAGTAGACGCCGGAAATCTCCCAGTAAGGAGACGATAGCGAGAGTCCAGAAGCCGATGGCACGATGGAGATCGAAGTTGATACGCCGCCAAGTCCGAGCGAAGTCTACCGTAAGAGCCCGCGTCCAAACTCGCAATCCTGGCCACCAAACAACCATTCCGGTCAGATTGATCAGCAGCAGGAAGCCTGCCAGAACGCCGTTCACCTGTCTTCCGGTCACGCCGGAAAGAAGGGTTTCGTGAAGGTCGCGGACCACTCCCAGCCACGCCCAGTGCGGCGGCAGGCGCCGCGGCAGACGCCCCAAAACCTGGCCCGTGACGGAGTGGATTGCGATGCGGCCGGACCCGACAGCTCGGCCTCTGCCCTGAATTACCGCTGTATAAACCGGGTTGGATTTTCGTCGGCGCCGAAAGCGACATCATTCGCGCCTCCGGAAAGGCCATGCGAACGTTTGCAATGACGCCGACCGGATCCGCGTAAGGGGCGCTCATCTGAATACCACGCCACGGATTGAGTCCGGCCAGCCCTTCCAGTTCCTCGCGGAAAACCAGAATGGATCCCGTTAAGCCGATGACGACCAGATATACGGTCAGTATCAGACCAATCCCAAGGTGGATCTGGAAATTCAACCGCCGCAGCCACACCCTCTGTGGCCGCCGGACCTACTCACGCACCAGACTCATCGCGATTCCGCCTCCCGCGAATCAAATGACCATTACAGCGACGACACGGGGTCGCGAGCGTTACTGACGTGCGAAAAGCTGAACCATACGTGTGACTGCCGATTGCCCAGGCCGCGTCGACTCGGATTCCGACGTGAGTGTCTTGCCATCGTCGGAAACAGTCATCGTCCCGGATGCCGTCGGCTTGTTCTGCCCCTGCAGAATGCTCCTGTACTGCGCTGCTCCCGACTTCGTGACCTTCACTGTTCCGATCATTATCGAGTTAGCGTTCGTGACGTCGGCTTCCGTGCCATCAAGGCGGGCCGCGAATCGGAGCGACACGAATTGAATGTGATTGACCGGGACAGAATAAGCAAACTCGAGAGTCTGACCGGCCGGAATGACCCGAAGCGTTAACTCATCCACCTCGGTCTTCTGGCCGCCGATCTCCTGGCTTACGAGCAGCCATCGGCCCGGAAGCGGTTCGGCAGCGCGCATTGGCCCGGCCGAAAGCATGATGACCAGTCCGATCCCCCGGAATGTCGCCCAAGTCATCCGCTGCGCTCCTTTGCGGCATAATAACATCCACAAATGCTTTCCAGCGCCAATAGTTCGCGTATTGCGGAGTAGCATAAATTGAGAGGTATTAGCAGATGAAGCTGCTTGTTCTGATATCTTGCCTTGCTTTCTTGGCCATCGCGCAGACACCAGTTACACGCGGTGACTACGACATATCGGCCAATCACATCACTGCGGAACGAGGCGTGACTCACATGTCGGGCCACGTGACCATTGAAACCGACGCGATAGTGCTTCGCGCCGACGCGGCGGATTTTGATACCAACTCGCAAGAAATCGTGGCCCACGGCGATGTGCAGATTCAACTGAAATAGTTCAACTATGCTTCCCCGGAACATCATTCTAACTTTGCTGGCTGCGGCCATGGGCCTAGCGCAGACGACAATTATCAGGACCACCACGCTGATCGATGGCAAGGGCCACGTACTGCGCGACCAGGACATTGCGGTCGAAAACGGCCGCATTATCCGCATTGCGGCCAGCTCTAAAAGCAGACCCGGCATCGACCTCAGCGGTCTGACCGTCATGCCGGGTTGGATCGACACCCACGTCCATCCCAGCTGGTACTTCAACAAGGACGACCGTTTCGAACAGGGGCCGGGGCGCGGATCGAAATCCACTGCGCAACAAGCCGCTCTGTACACCGAAGGCAACCTATACGCAACGCTGATGGGTGGTTTTACAACCGTGCAAAGCGTCGGGGCCGCGGCCGACGCCGATTTCCGTGAAATGATCGCGAAGGATGCGATACCGGGGCCGCGCCTGCTCACTTCCCTGGCACAACTCAACGAGAACAGCGGCACTCCCGACGAGATTCGCGCGCTGGTGGACAAGCTGAAGGCGCAGGGAGCCGACCTGATCAAATTGTTCGCCACGGCTAGTATTCGGGATGGCGGCAAGATGACTATGACTGTGGACCAGATCAACGCAACCTGTGGTGAAGCGAAAAAAATGGGGCTTCGCGCCATCGTTCACGCGCATGCCTCGGACGGCGCCAGGGCGGCGATCCTGGCTGGGTGCACCTCGATCGAACACGGAACGTTTCTGGACGACGCGACGCTGAAGCTGATGGTGGATCGGGGCGTTTTCTTCGACCCGAATTTCCTGGTCCTGCATAACTACCTGGACAATAAGCCAAAGTTTCTCGGCATCGGGAACTACAACGAGGAAGGTTTCGCGTACATGGAAAAGGGGTTGCCGCTGGTGGCGGATGTGTACAAACGCGCACGCAAACTTCACGTGAAGATCGCCCTCGGCACCGATGCGGTGGCCGGATCGCACGGGCGCAATGCCGAAGAATTTATTTATCGCGTGAAGGACGGCGGCGATACTCCTATGGATGCCCTGATGAGCGGAACGTCCGTCTCAGCGGAATCCATCGGCATGGCGGACAAGATCGGCTCGCTCAAGCCAGGAATGGAAGCCGATATCGTGGCCACCGACGGCAATCCGCTCGATGACATCACGGCCGTTCGCAAGGTGGTATTCGTGATGAAGCACGGGAAGGTCTATAGAGACGCACCGCCCGCGATGTCACAGCGCTAACTACTTGTTCCCGGCCAGGAGCTCCTTCGTCGCGGCATCGAGAAGATCGGCTTCGTCCTGAAGGGCCTTCGCAACCCGAACCATCTGTTGCTCTACTTCGCCGGATCTCTTCTGCTCTATAGCCTCGCGCACGCCGGGAACTGTCTTCACTCCATATCCCGTATAAAAGCCCGGCGCATAGATCAGATGTTCGAACCAGGGGCGATTGGGTAAACCATCGGGGTTAGTCAACAGGCGTTCGCTTTGGATCAGTTTGGCGTTTACGCCGGCAGGCGCACGATCCCCCGCAGCCGTTAGAGCCTTCTCGTAACCTTCCGCGGCTCGGCTTAACTCGTCCGCGGCGTTATCGAGCGGCGCAAAATTCACATAGGGCGGCACCGGTTCTTTCGAAGGCGGAACCATTTTCTTCTTCGGATTGGACAGCGCAGTAAAGGTGCCGTCGTCGATCTCGGCATTTCGTTCCTTGATCTCGGCACGCTGGTCCGTTGAAAGCTTCTTCAACTCCGCGATGTAGGTATGAATCGTATCGGCGAAGCCTGTGAACTGGAACGGCACCACCGCGGCATCGGCGAGACGCATCATCATGGTTCCGGCAGTTTGCGCCAGCAAGCGGCCGTAGGCGAAGTCGGTGTCCATGAAATGGGTGTAGTAATAAAAGTCGTCGTATATCGAGTGGTACTGGCCGCCCTCGTCTTCCCCGCTATAAGACACGTTGAGGCTGGCGATACCAAGGTGGTCGATGAACACCGTATAATCGGAGCCGGACCCCAACGCGCCTATCCGCAGATCGGGACGAGACCGAATCTCGCCGCGCTTGTCCGCGGACGCCCGTGAAGTATTCGCCAGACGGAGGCGCTTCCAGACGGTCATTTTGGCCTCGGGATCGTCGATGTCTTTGATTACGCCGTTGACGAAGTTTTCGAGTGAATGCGACCCTTCCGCACGAAGGAACCCGCGCCCGTTGCCATCGGAATTGATATAGGCGACAGCGTGTTGCCTCAGCTCCGGGGCATGCGTCTCTGCCCACTCGGTCGAGCCCAGCAAGCCCGGTTCTTCTCCATCCCAGAAGCAGTAAATAATGGTCCGCTCCGGCTTCCAGCCCTGCTTTAGCAACTCCGCCAGAGAGCGCGCCTCCTCCAGTTCCGGGCTCACACCCGATACCGGGTCGGCTGCTCCGTTGACCCACCCGTCATGATGATTGCCGCGAAGCACCCATTCATCCGGATACTTCGAACCCGGTATGCGCGCGATCACGTCATAGAGCGGCTTGCGATCCCAATTGAACTTCAGATGCAGATGTGCTTTGGCCGGGCCTGGGCCCACATGATACGTGAGCGGCAGACTGCCGCGCCACGACTCCGGTACTGTTTCGCCGCTCAAATTCTTCAGCAACGGTTCCGCATCTTCGTATGAGATCGGCATCACCGGGATCTTCGTGAGCGTAGTGACCTCATTGAGCGGTATCTTTTTTGCATCGGGCGTAGCACCCACTCCGGGAGTCTGCGGGTCGCCCGGGTAAACCGGCATGTCCATCACGCTCCCGCGCTGTACGCCGGACGGTGGTCGCATGGAACCCTTTGGAAACAGGTCGCCGCGGACGTAGCCGTCGTCGCGCGGATCGGAATAGATCAGGCACGCGAGCGCGCCGTGTTCGGCCGCCACCTTGGGCTTGATCCCGCGCCACGACTCTCCATAGCGCGCCAGCACAATTGCTCCGTTGACGGAAACTCCCAGGCGCTGCAGTTGCTCGTAATCGGCGGGCGTGCCGTAGTTCACGTATACGACAGGTGCGGTGACGTCTCCGTCGATCGAGTAGGCGTTGTATGACGGAAGCTGCTCGTCTTTCTGACTGCTCGTGGGATCCTCTGGCAGCGCAGGCTCTTCCAGTTTCGCCTTGTACCGGACCGGCTCAACCAGCTCCAGGGAGCGTTCCAGCGGTGTCGGGAAAAGAGTATCGAAGACCTCGATCTTTGAGTCGAGACCCCAGGACTTAAGTTGGGCCAGAATCCACTCGGCGTTGTTCTTGTCGTACGGTGAACCCACGTGATGCGGACGCGCGGACAGTCGCCGCATGTTTTCGCGCAGCCGATCCTGTTGGGGGATCGACCGGAATTTCTTCTCCCATTGAATTTCGGAGATCGAGCCCGATTCGGAATAGCCTCGCAGCGCGAGAGTGGTGTCGGCCGCCTGTAGCGCGAACGTCGAAACAATCAGAACAGCGGTGGACTGTCGCATGATCAATATTACTGCCGTGCGGGCGAAGCGGTGGGCTTGAGAAACTTGTCGAACCACGAGATCTCTTCGTAGAGGACGTGCTCCATAGTCTCTTTGGCGCGGTACCCGTGCGCTTCATTCGGCAGCATCACCAGCCGCACCGTGCCCCCATTCCCCCGTATCGCGGCGTACATGCGCTCGGACTGGATCGGGAAGGTCCCGGTGTTGTCGTCCGCCTCGCCGTGGATCAGCAGAATCGGCGTCTTGATCTTGTCCGCGAACCAGAACGGCGACATCTTCGTGTACACGTCGTTCGCTTCCCAGAAAGTGCGCCGCTCAGCCTGAAATCCGAATGGAGTGAGAGTACGATTGTAGGCCCCACTCTCGGCCACGCCCGCATGGAACAGATTCGTGTGCGCCAGCAGATTCGCCGTCATGAACGCGCCGTAACTGTGCCCAAACACGCCCACCCTCTCGCGATCCACCACGCCCAGGTCAACCGCTTTGTCAATCGCCGCCTGCGCGTCCATTTGCAGTTGTTCGACGTAAGTGTTGTTTACCGTATCGGGATCGCCTACAATCGGCATCGCCGCGTTGTCGATCAGCGCGTATCCCTGCAACACGAACAGCTGGTGATAATTGAGCAGCGTGAACGACTGCGCTTCGTGCCCCGTCACCTGTCCGGCTGTGTCGACATCGCTGAACTCATAGGGATACGCCCACAGCACTGCGGGCAACCGCGTCCCGGGCTTGTAATCCCGAGGCAGATAGAGCGTGAATGAAAGCGGCACGCCATCCGCGCGTTTGTAAGTCACCAGCTGTTTCTTCACTCCCGACGCCTGTGGCACAGGGTTCATGTAGTGCGTGAGTTGCTTCAGCGTCGCTCCGGTGCGGATGAAATAATTTGGCGGTTCGATGGGGCTTTCACGCCGCGTCAACAGTCGTGCCCCGCTGTCGTCCAACACTGCCTCGACTGCCTCGAAGCCGCCCTCGGACTGGAACACGCGCTCCGACTTTCCGCTTCCGAGATCGAGCCGGTCCACAAAAGGCTTGTCGCCCGCGGGCGAAGCGCCCAGCCCCGTGAGCAGGATTTGATCCCCGGTTTGAACTACCGTCCGGCGTCCGTCCGGCGTCGTCTTCGCCACCGGCGTTCCGGGATCCCGGTAGGCGTCGCGCTCATTGCGGCTGAAGATCACCCGCGCCTCGCTTCCCGGTTTATCCAGATCCACCTCCATCGTCCGGATGACGCGGCTGACGCGCTCGTAATCTTCCACCAGCGCTTTGCCGTCCGCCAGCGGCTGCATGCCGCGAAACCGCTCTTTGACTCGGGCCACTTCCTGCGGCTCCTGCCGGAACGGCGCAGTCTGCTCCATGATGCGGTCTCGATTCGGTACTTTCTCTTTCGGATTCCCGCCGTCCAGCGCTTCCACCCAGGTGAGCGTCGCGGACTTTGTGGGCAGCCAGTTATAGTTGCGCGGCCCGGTGCGCACTCCCGCCAGGGGCACGCGGTCCGCGAGGGGCAGACTTGCGATCTTGTACTCCACCTTCGCCGCGCGATCCCAGACCTCCACTTCAGCCGGGAACGCGTTCGCCGGCAACTGGTAACTGTAGGGCCGGTGCAGGCGGCTCACCAGCAAATGCTTTTCATCGGGCGACGGACGGAACACCGTGAAGATTCCCGGCGCTCCCAGAGGTGTTGATTTTCCGGTAGCCGCGTCCAGATATGCCAGTTGGGCGGTCGCATAGTAATCGAACAGATCTTCATCGTGGGGCGTACTCAGCAGATCTTCATACGTGGGAGCCGGACCGGCATGGCCAAGGCTCTCCTGCACGTGCGGACCTTGCGGAATCGACGTTTCGGCAGGAGGAGTTCCCCGTCCGGCGGGTACCAGCCGCACTATCAGCGTCTTGTTGTCGCCCATCCACTCGGCCGCAGGCGTGGTGCCGACGCCATTGACAGTTGCGCCGTCGACGCGTCGCGCCTGTCCGCTCGCCGTAGCCGCCATCCATAGCTCGACGCCTCTATTCGTCGTGTTGGTAAACGCAAACTGCTTCCCGTCGGGACTCCAGATCGGCACGCCAAGCTTCGAATCCCGTGGCAGACTGATTTTTATTTCGCCGCCGTCAGAGAGCCGGCGGATCTCAAACGAAATGTAAGTTGGCGCAAGGTGTATCGCATTCGTGTTCGTGTCGATGCGGATTCCCGCCAATCGCAGCATCGGCTGCGCAACCTCAGCGATCGGGGGATACCTGAGTTGTTGCATGAAGATCGCATAGTCGCGCTGCGGGCTCACCGAAAT
>Ga0206879_1206_pt1 | contig 11658 bp, 6 predicted proteins | sample Alteio_BWOrgCont_5_FD_152897 | JGI IMG/M metagenome (GOLD analysis project Ga0206879, IMG submission 152897) | Enriched cells from forest soil in Barre Woods Harvard Forest LTER site, Petersham, Massachusetts, United States -... | ecosystem: Environmental > Terrestrial > Soil > Temperate forest > O... | reverse complement strand
TCCATCGATCTTGAATTTTCCATGCAAGTCACTATAGGCAGCATGATCAGTGTTTAATAAATTGACTGCAGCATAAAGCAAGGGCTTCCCATCATTTGCACAAACTACTGTTCCTGTAATTAACAGGCTACAAGTCTTTTGCTGCGCGTGAAGAAGAATGCACTGGAAACAAAGTAATAGTATAGCAATTTTAGCTTTCAACTTTTGCATAGTATAATCTTTAAACAACGACAAATAAATACACGTCATTGCTATCGGTTATAGACCGATAAAACAGCATTACCCCAAAGGGGATTTACGGTTGATTAACTATACAGTAGGAGGCCCTCTAGTTAAAGGGGCTGCAATTGGCTTAAGAGAAATTTGTTGTTCAAGAGATGGGAAATTTATTGATTTTGAACAACGGAGAAAAGAAGATTGAACATTGGTAGTCGAATTATCAAAAAGAGAAATGGTAAAATCGCAAATAAAGCAATGGTGTTCCTGGTCGTGGAAGTGTTTTTCATGCTGAGCGTTGCAGTGATTATCGTCAGCGTGCAACATATCATGCACACTCTTCTCCGTATAGGCAAAAAGGAAAATGCTTAAAAGGAAAAGGGACGAATATTTTTTAAGTGTTGAACGCATAGCCACATGCAAAGGTAAAACTTTTATTGAATTATAATTACCTCAACCCTACGGTTAAGGTAATTATGTACTCCATCATTTGGCGCAACCGGATCAACAGTACCTTTAGCTTTAGTACGTATACTTGCTGGCTTTACACTTTTATTAAACAGGTATTCTTCAACTGCTGCTGCACGTAATCCGCTAAGGATCAAGTTACGATTTTCTTCGCCGGTATTATCAGCATAACCATTGATCTGTACTTTGATCTTCGTATTTGAACGCAGAGCTTGGGCAAGAGAATCTAAGGACGCATAATACTTACTTGTAATTTGAGAGCCATTGATATCAAATAATATATTAGGAACCTTTGTTAAGCCGGGCTTAGCGGTTACAGCAATATTTTTAGTTGCCACGCTTTTTGTAGTATCCGGTTGTTTAGATAATGCAGGTGATTTAGTTTGATTGTTGCTTACAATTGCCACCTGTACTTTGTGTGGGTTTAAACTATCAATTTGTGCTTGGGTATAGTTTATTGCACAATTGCTATCCTTCATCCAAACGTCCGATTCCTCCTTAAATGTAGCAATGAATGCCGAAACTGATGGGTCATCCTTTGCATTCATATAACCGTTTTTTTGAGTGTGTAAGAATGCGTTTTTAATAGATATAGCCTGTCCTGTATGTAAGGAATCCGTATTTACATAATGTAAGGTCACAACCTGGTAAAGATTATATGGATCGCATTGGTGTGGGGTTGTTAAATACGCCCTGGATGTTATGTAGCCAGGTGCATTTATATTCATAGTATATTTTGCATCCGGTTTCAGGTAGATAGAGTAATTGCCCTTATCATCAGATATGGTACTTGAGGTTTTTTGTGATGCTATATCTGTAAATTGAATATTCGCTGAAGGAATATTTTGTTGTGGGCCTGAAGCTATGGTGCCTTGCAGTGCAGTGCTATCAATATTATCGCATACAAAGCTCATAGAATAAAGATCCATGTCGCCATAACCATTTACCCTGGAAGATGAAAAATAACCGGATTTAAGAGTTGTGTCGTAGGTAAAAAAGATATCGTCACCTGATGAGTTTATGGGAGTTCCAAGGTTTACGGGTGTAGACCATTTCCCATTTTCATAAACAGTTTTATAGATATCATATCCGCCCAACCCACTATGTCCTTTAGATGAAAAGAACAAAGTTTTATTATCGGGCAACAGGAACGGCGCATCTTCATCAAATGCTGAATTTACTTCCGGTCCCAGGTTTTGCGGAACAGACCATATACCTTTGTCATCGATGGTTGAGATATAGATATCCTTCCCACCATATCCTCCCTTTTTATCACTTACCAGCAAAAGCTCTTTGCCATCATAAGATAGAAATACAGAAGGAACGTACTTTTTAATATTCTTGATATTCTTCCCTATTTTTTCCGGTTTTGACCAGGTATTTCCATTTTTGCGGCATGTATATACAAGCCCCTTATTAAAAATGAATAGTGTTTTATCATCGGAAGAAATGCAGACACTGGCAAAGTTAAGTCTGCTGCGTTTTATATGTAATTGGTTCGAGAATAGGGAAGGGGGTGTCCACTGTCCCTTGGTGTCTTTTGTAGATATAAAAATGTCCTCGTAATAAGAGCCAGTAGGGTAATCTTGTTTAGTACGCTTAGTAGTTGGCCTGCGTGAGGTAAAGACAATAGTTGAATCTTTATTTAGTAATACTTCTGCATACTCCGGATAGGGAGTATTTATCATACTTCCAAGATTTTTTATATAAGTAGGCTGATACTTTCCGCTTAAAAGATAACTGGTAGAATCTGCTGAGCGTTTAAGTAATGTAGGTGCCACTTTACATATTTCCACATCCTGCTTTACCTCTTTAAGCATATCTGCATCTAATTTATCATCTACCAGGTGAACAAGGTATTTATTAAAAGAAGGTATGGCCCTACCATATGCCTTAGCCAGCATATAACAATTGCCCAGGTAATAGTAGGCGTCTATAATGGTATCGTCTGCAATCCGGCGAGCATACTTTATAGTGTTCTCAAAATAAGGAAGCGATTTCAAGCGTGCCGAATCTGTTAGATAATAAATGGCACCTGCCTGGAAATTTGCATAGCAATCTTTGGGGTCTATTTCTAATGCCTTGAGATAATAGGTAAGTGCTTTCCCTAGTTGGGCCTTGCGGAATGCACGGTCTCCCTTTCTTATAAAGGCATGGTCGTTGGCTCCAGAAGATGCAAAAGCTTGAGGCAGGATAAATAAAAAGAATAAAAATACAGCTACTGTTTTTTTCATCTAAGAGATATGAGGTTGCTACTTATTTGCAGGCGCTGCTCCCTCATTGGCTGAAGTACCACCGGTCAATATCTTAATTTCCGCACGGCGATTTAACCTCATTCCATCCCAATTCCAACTTCCATCAGCATTTTTATTTTTCTCTATAGGTATATTGGCACCAAATCCCTTAGCTGTAAATCTGCTTTTATCAATACCTTTATTTACAAGGTAGGTTATAACAGCTTTTGCTCTTTCAAGCGAGAGTGGTGAATTGATATAGTCGTTACCGAGTGAATCTGTATGACCCATTATCTCAATGGTCATATCTTTTGACTGAATCATTTTACTGTAAAGCTTTTCTAATTTATCATAGTATTTAGGTACTATTTCTGCTTTACCAATAGCAAAATGAATGTTGTCGTCTTTAGATACTCCTGCTTTGTCGTAAGCAGATTTATCTGTTACATAATTAATAGAATTTGCCTCGGCATTATTCTTGCCGTGTTTGGCTTTACCGCTGTTTGCAACTGAGTTGGAATTGCTATTAGGTAATACTTTAAACTCAACCAGGCTTCCTGTTCCTGAAGTTAATTTAGACTTTGAAGCGATAGATGAACCGTAGCCTTTGGCTTTTAAACGATTAGAATCGATACCCAGACTTACCAGGTAGTTGATGATAGATTGTGCGCTTGCCCGAGAAGCAGAAAGGTTTTCCTGTTCACTACCCATACCATTTGCATAACCAGATATCTCAACATTAACATTAGGGTTAGCCACCATAAAATCATGAAGCTTTTGCAACTCGGCTTTAGCTTCTGCACTAAGTTCCGACTGGCCGCTAGGGACTAAAATATTCTTAATGGCGGCGGATTTGCCATTACCAGCAGCAAGTTTGCTACTACCAAGCTGTACCTGGGTACCCTTAGAATTATTATTAGCTAAAGTATTCTTAGAAGTGGTGTTAAGTACTTTATATTCGATCAGTGTTCCATCTTCAGCAGTTAGTTTTGTCTTGTTCTTTGCTGTGGCCAGAGAGGAGCCATAACCTTTGGCTTTTAAACGATTCGAATCAATACCTAAACTTACCAAGTAGTTGATGATGGATTGTGCACTGGATTGAGAGGTAGAAAGATTAGCCTTTTCACTACCAGTTCCATCTGCATAACCAGATATCTCAACATTAACATTGGGGTTAGCAACCATAAAGTCATGAAGCTTTTGTAACTCGGCCTTAGCTTCTGGGCTAAGTTCCGATTGTCCTCCCTGGATGAGGATATTCCTGATAGCAGCGGATTTGCCATTACCTGCTATGAGGTTACTATTGCCGACTTCTTTGCTCTTATCAGATCGTTTATTATTTGCCGCTGCAATCTTAGCTGCTGCAATTTTATCAGCCTTAAGTTTAGCCATCCTTGCAGCCTCAGCATTACCAATAGTATCGTTGGATAATACCGTAAATTCAATTCCGTTTTCAGTTTGTGCTCCTTTTCCATTCTTGGCCATAGGCTCAGCAGACCCGTAGCCTTTGGCCTTTAGCCTGTTTGAATCAATTCCGATACTTACAAGGTATTTAACCATTGCATCGGCGCTGGCCTGGGACTCAGAAAGGTTATCTTTTTCACTGCCTTTTCCATGCATATGGCCGGCCACTTCAATTTTAAGATTTTTATTGGCTTTCAACAAATCAGCAAGCTTTTGTAGCTCGGGGCTGGCTTCACTTCCAGATGTGCTTCCATTTTTAGTGGGAGCAGTTAATCGATGTTTCATCGCAATTTTTTGGCCTATTACAAGCGGTTTAAGATCTACCGCTCTGTCAATAACGTTATATGCGGTACTATCCCGAACGTCTACATTTTCTTTGTGAAACATAGTATCACTTACATTGTAGGTAAGGTCATAGTTCTTACCACAAGGCAAAATGATAAGGTATTTTCCTGTAGAAATATTGGGGTGATATATGCCTACCTGATCTCCTGTAGCATTGTCAGTTACAACAATTTCTATGTTATCAGGGAGGTTAGTATCCGTAGCAGATACTATAAGGCCTCTATATACTGTAATAGGTTCAGCCTTTTTCTCAGGGAAGTTGATTCGATAGATATCTTTCTCGCCCACTCCACTATCTCTAAAAGAAGAATAGTATGCTCCTCTGCCATCTGTTGTTGGCACAAAGAATATATCATCACCGGGAGTATTTACCGGGTATCCAATATTGACAGGGGCTCCCCATTGATTATTGCTATCCAGGGTACTGACAAAAATATCATAACCACCCATAGTAGCGTGCCCTTTGGAACTGAAATAAAGGGTTTTATTATCAGGGTGAATATAGGGTGCATCATCATCTTCGCTTGTGTTAATCTTTGGGCCCATGTTTACCGCTTTTCCCCATTCTCCGTTGGGTAATAAGCGAGACATATATATGTCTAGTCCGCCAAATCCTCCCGGACGATTACTGCTGAAATATAATACTTGTCCATCTGCACTTATACTTGCACTTGGCTCCCAAAATTTGGAATCCACATTTTCATCCAGTTTTTTAGGTGAACTCCATGTGGTACCACGCAGATGGGTGGTATATATATTACCATCACCATTGCCGTCATCACGGTATATCAAAATCGTTTGTCCATCCGGAGAAAGGCCAACAGTTGCGTCGTGTTTATCTTTTTCATTAATAGGTGCACCAATATTCTGTGCTTGCGCCCAATGACCGTTTACAAAATTAGCTATATAAATATTTTCATAGAATTGTCCGGTGGTGGGGTCTTTATCTCCAATGCGTCTGGATGTGAAAAATAATTGCGATTCATCTGCTGAAACAACAGGAGAATAATCGGGAAAGGGGGAATTAATACTGTCTCCAAGATCAGTCACAGTCATCTTTACAGGATAAGTAACCAGGTCTTTACCTACTATGCATTCTCGCAATTCTTTATTTATATCTTTTTCAGTTTGTTTATCTCCTACTGTGTCAATTAACGCCACAAATTTGTTTAGGTTAGAGATGGCAGAATCAAATTGGCAGTTTAAATGGTATGCTTTAGCCAGATATAAGCGTGCATCTGCGGGCGCATGTTTTTCTTTCAGGTTAGTCTGACTGTACTTTGCTGAAATATCAGAACATGCCTTAATCAGGTAAGGTATTGCCTTCTCCTGGTGAACCGGAGCATTAAAATAGCATACACCTATCTTGTAGTTTAAATTATTGTTATCAGGTTCAGCGGTATCGATAGAAAGCAAAATAGTTAGTGCCTGGCTATATAGGTTATTGTTAAATAACGCAGAGGCTTCTGCATATTGTTTTTTAGCATTTTGGGCTCTCAAAATTACCGGAGCTTGGATAAAGGCAATTAGACAAAAAAATAGAATTGACTTTTTTAACAGGACTTTATTTTCCATTTTATTAAATATCACGTTGAGGGTTAAATGCTTCAAGATTATTGGCAACCTTTTTTACAAAGTTTCCTCCCAAAGCTCCATCTACTACACGATGGTCATAAGAGAGGGATAGGTACATCATGTGTCGTATAGCTATTACATCTCCCTGGGGAGTTTCAAGAACTACAGGCTTTTTCTTTATAATTCCGGTAGCAAGTATGGCTACCTGTGGTTGGTTAATGATAGGGGTACCCATTACATTTCCAAATGAACCTACGTTGGTAATGGTAAATGTTCCACCCTGGGTATCATCAGGTAAAAGTTTATTTTTTCGTGCACGGTTTGCCAGGTCGTTTACTGATTTGGTAAGACCAAGTAAATTCTTTTGATCAGCATTACGTATAACCGGTACAATAAGATTGCCTGTGGGTAAGGCAACAGCCATCCCTATATTAATATCTCTATGACGAATAATACGTGTACCATCCACTGATACATTAACCATGGGTAATTCTTTTATTGCATTAACAACAGCCTCAATAAATATCGGAGTGAATGTTATTTTTTCACCTTCTCTTTTTTCAAAAGAAGATTTTACTTTTTCTCTCCAGAGAACGAGGTTCGTTACATCTGCCTCTACATACGAAGTTACATGAGGTGAGGTTTGCTTAGACATTACCATATGATCGGCTATGAGTCTACGCATCCTGTCCATTTCAATTATTTCATCATTTGGGCCTATAGATATGGATTTAGCAGGTCCGTTTATAATTCTTTGTTGAACAGGCTGCTCGGTATATGTTTTAGTAGCTGCATACGATGTTCCATTCTTTTGCCTTGCTGGTAAATAGGATAAAATATCATTCTTGGTTACTCTACCTGCCTTTCCGCTTCCTTGTATGCCTTCTAACTCTAAAACAGCAATGCCTTCTTTTTTTGCAATACTTCTCACTAAAGGAGAATAGAACTTGCCTGAAGATGAAAAACGGCTTACAGGTTCGCTATGTTGAACAGTTTTAGTTGGAGTATTTACCGGATGGGTTGGCTGTTTTTTGACTTCTGGGGCTGGAGTGTTTGTTGAAATATCAACCGCTGCACCAACTTCAGACGATATAATAGCAATAGGTTTGCCTACTGGTATTACATCACCTTCCTTACATAGCTTTTTAACCAATACTCCATCTGAAGGAGACGGTATTTCAGAATCTACCTTATCTGTAGCTATTTCTACAAGAGTTTCATCTGCTTTTACCTTGTCACCTTCATTTTTAGCCCATTTAATGATGGTAGCCTCGATAACGCTTTCCCCCATTTTGGGCATCAAAATCTCCGTTTGTGGCATATCCCATTAATTACTTAGGGCAAAAATAGTGGATTATTTGGATTTTGGAGTAATTACTGAGAGGGAATAATTGGTAAGTCCCAAATATGGTAACTATTTGAGTATTATAAGATAGTGTTATATAGGGTGTATCCTTCGACTGCTTTAGTTATAACTCCAACCGATCTAATATACTTTGGAAGAAAATTTATAATAGCAGATGGCGCCTGCTGCAATTGTAGCTTTCCAAACAATCATGTCAGGTATTCTTTTTATGATTCAATATTATTACGAAAATATCTTAGCGCTAATTTAAACTGCTGGCCCTTAATCTTTCATAAAACTCAATAAGTCTAGGTATATGTTTCTTTAGCGAAAGAACCTCTCTTTGCTGTATGACGTTGTTTAATTGTTCCTGGTAGTTTTGGCTTTCGATTTGAGTACGAATATTCATAAAATCTTCTTTTTGGGTAACAATTATACCAAGTTTGTAGCGTGATACCAGCCAACTTTGGTAAATCACGCTTGCGCCTACTATTATTGGAATACCGGCTTCTAAATAATTAAATAGCTTAAGGGTTGTAGCATATTTTGATTTTAGTGCAGACTGTTCGGAGGTTCCGGCAAAAAAAGGCATAAGGCCATAATGATATTGAGAAAGTTCCTGTGATAAATCAGCTTGCGGAACAGCGGTATGAAAATGGAAAAAATCATTATGCTTTGCAATCACCTCATATTCTTCGTAATCAGCCTTAGTAACAGTTGGGCTTGGATAAACGTGAAAATGAATTTTTTGCGTGGTTAGATACTCTATAAGCCAATGAAATTGAGTACCAGCATAGTAACGTTTATCACGGTGTGATCCTACAATTCCACCCACATAGACAAGATGAATATTGTCTTTGGTTAAAGGTATTTGCGATGTTGTAAATGAGTCGTTATCACAATAGAGTGGAAAGAATAATCTTTTACCACTGTTTCTTATTCCCAGTATATTCATACCCGCAAGTGGCTCAAGACTATTTGCAAAAATACCATTTGCATTTTGCAGGCATAGTTTTTCATAAGGCAGCTCTTTTTTAAGCCATTTTTGGACAGGATTAAGTCCATAGTATATGGTAAGCACATCCTGGTAATCGACAACAAAAGGTACCACAGGCTGGTATTTTTTTAAAAACTTCATAGCAAAGTAGGGTGATTTGCTTTTAGGAGCAAAGCCATGAGCTACGTGGAGATTAGGTAATGAACGAATCGTCCTTTTTAAATGCCATTTATTCCGGAATAATAGGGTATGATCAATAGCCTCATTCGAGAATTCCTCGAAATATCCACTTTTGTGGCAGAGTAAAATAGTAGAATAGTTATCAAGTCTTTTAGTCCATTTTGCTATTCTGGCAATCCGGGGAGGTAGAAATTCTCCCACATAAAGAATCAATTTCTTATCGATATCAGGTTTAACAGATTCGGGAGGAATTCTCAAAAAGAAAAGAAAAAAATCCCAAACTGAACTGACATTCTCATTGAATACCAACTTCAGTTTTTTTATAAATATGCGTATTGATGACAGACTCATCATATCTTATTTTGGCAAATGTAATTCAGAATCTGAATTCTTAAACATAAGATGTATGATCTTATATACTGGTTGGAATCTCTAAAACTAAAAAGGAGTAGATACTAAATGCATTATCCAACATCAATGTTATTGGATATAATTGCATTGGTAACCCTGATCAATTGGTGGGACTATATCGATTGGGTTCACTATTATATTGTCGGTTGTGCTCTCTTATATGCAAGTTTTTCTGCAAGGATAATTAAAGAAAATGTAATTTGGAGCGCTTAAATTCGAAATAATGAAAGCACTAGTTACAGGGGGATGCGGATTTATAGGCAGTCATTTAGTTGACAGGCTAGTTAATGACGGGCATGAAGTTATCATACTAGATAACTTAAGCAGTGGCTCATTAAGAAATATAGAACATCACAAAGGCAGCAATAAAGTACAATTTCACCAAGTGGATATTGCGGAAAATGATAAAATAACACCCTTATTTAAAGAAGTTAACAAGGTATTTCATTTAGGAGCTCTGGCAGATATTGTCCCCTCCATTGAACGACCAATGAATTATCACCATTCTAATGTAGATGGCACTATAAGTGTGCTTGAGGCCTGTCGCCATAATAATGTAAAGCGTGTTATATATGCTGCATCTTCTTCATGTTATGGTATACCTGCAAAATACCCAACACCAGAGACCGAAGCTATATCCCCACAATATCCCTATGCATTAACTAAATATGTGGGTGAGGAGTATTGCATGCACTGGCATAAAATATATGGTCTTAACATTACATCACTCAGGTTTTTTAATGTGTATGGTCCGAGGGCAAGAACATCGGGTACTTATGGTGCCGTGTTTGGTGTGTTCCTGGCACAAAAGCTAAACGGTAAACCTTATACAGTTGTTGGTGATGGTAAACAAACTCGGGATTTTACTTTTGTTACCGATATAGTAAACGCCTGTGTTACAACTTCGGATAATGATAAATGTGCAGGTGAAATAATGAATGTGGGTAGCGGAAACACCTACAGTGTTAATAGGCTTGTTGAACTTTTAGGCGGAGAGATAATATATATTCCCAAGCGCCCGGGTGAACCCGATTGTACTTTTGCTGAAACAAGTAAGATACGCCAAAGGACGGGGTGGAAGCCTGAAGTTAGTCTTGAAGAAGGTGTTAAAATAATGTTAGACAATATAGGCTATTGGAGGGAAGCTCCTCTTTGGGAACCATCAAGCATAGCTGAAGCAACAAAAGATTGGTTTAAATATCTTGGTAAATAATTTATTTTTCAATGTCAAAGAATAAAATACTAACTCTTGAGCAACTTGCGGAAGAGTGTAAAAAGTTAAAGAAAAAAGGTAAAACAATTGCACAATGTCACGGTTGTTTTGACTTGCTTCATCCAGGCCATATAAAGCATTTTCAAGCTGCTAAAAAGAGGGCAGATATAGTGGTTGTTACTATTACTCCTGATCGATTTGTTAATAAAGGGCCCGGTAGACCTGCTTTTACTGAGCAATTGCGCATGGAATCGATAGCTGCTATGGAAGCGGTAGATTATGTAGCACTCAATCATTGGCCTACAGCAGTAGAAACAATAAAACTCTTAAAACCTAATTATTACGTAAAGGGGCAAGAATATAAGGATAGAGAAAAGGATATTACAAAGGGGATTTATAATGAAGAGGCCGCTATTAAATCAGTTGGTGGTCAAATTTTATTTACCGAAGAAATTACGTTTTCTTCTTCTAACTTAATTAATTCTCACTTTAGTCCGCATAGCTCCAAAACACAAGATTTCATCAATCACCTTAAAAAAAGAAACAGTGCTGATTCCATTTTGAAGGAGATAGATAAAATGGAAAAGTTAAAGGTATTGGTTATAGGGGATACCATTATTGATGAGTATCACTATTGCGTTCCTCTTGGTAAATCGTCTAAATCACCCACTATATCCAGTAAGTTTTTAAGGGCTGAAACTTTTGCAGGAGGTGTTTTGGCGGTTGCTAATCATTTGGAACAATTTGCTGCCAGCGTAAAGCTTGTAACTGTTTTGGGCAAGGAAAATCTTCAAGAGGAAATTATTAAAAAGACACTTTCTGCCGGAGTTGATGTAAAATTCTTTGAAAGAGAGGATGGCCCTACGAACATTAAAAGGAGATACCTGGACAGGTATCTTAATCTTAAGCTTTTTGAGGTCACCTTTATGAATGATCATTACATACATAAAGAGTTAGAGACCCGGATAATTGATTATCTTAAAAAAGAAATACCAAAGCACGACATTGTCCTTATTACCGATTTTGGACACGGATTTATCACTCCGGCGATAATAAAGTTTATAGAATCTGCCGGTAAATATGTAGCTGTAAATGCCCAAACAAATAGCAATAATTATGGGTTTAACTATATAACAAAGTATAAGAATGTGGATTATATATCCATCGATGAAAAAGAATTACGTTTACCATTCGGTGATAATTATGGAGA
>Ga0206879_1204_pt1 | contig 11721 bp, 10 predicted proteins | sample Alteio_BWOrgCont_5_FD_152897 | JGI IMG/M metagenome (GOLD analysis project Ga0206879, IMG submission 152897) | Enriched cells from forest soil in Barre Woods Harvard Forest LTER site, Petersham, Massachusetts, United States -... | ecosystem: Environmental > Terrestrial > Soil > Temperate forest > O... | reverse complement strand
TGTATGAGGTGCTTTCCCCAAAGGGACCGCAGGTGGCGGAATCTGGCGCGACTTGGTTCGGCTGGCTCAGGCTAAGGCACAGTGAGGGATTACCTGGATTGGCTGCCTCAAGAACGAGCAGACGATGGGCCTGGTTTCCAACGTAACTCATGCTGAGCAAGGTCTTGGTACCGATCTGGCGCTGCAGCGACAGCATGTACTCCTCGGTGTAAGGAATCGTGTTGGTCGTCTTATATCCCGGTATCGTACCGATCGGCTCGAATTGGGAGAAGTTGATGTTGGAGTCCGGATTGCTTCTCGAGACATTTAGGGGTGCGAGCTGAGCCGGGAAGCGCTGGCCTTCCACATTGCCGGTTGCGGCATCAACAAACGGGGTGGTAAACAGAGGCGGAGCCGGACTCGTGTAGGTGTATCCGTACGGCGCATTGTCGCTGATCAGCCCCAGAGTTTCTCCCGGAATCGCCACATAAAATATGCCGAACCCGGCGCGGATGCTTGTTGTCCCTGGGTCTCCCACAATTTTACCCAGGAGCGAATCGTGCTGCACGTTGGGCGAGTAAGCCAAACCGAGACGGGGGGCGAAGTCCCGGTTTCCTGCAGGGGCCAGAGTACGCGCGACTCCAGGATCTCCCGGATATACGATGCCGACCGGCGCGGTCGGAAAAACTACGGACTGTTCGCCGGGTATGAACGTGATGTTGTTATTGTATTTCTCATACCAGGGTTCAAGCCGATCCCAGCGCAGGCCATAATTGAGCGTCAAGCTTGGCAGTACCCGCCAACTATCTTCCGCGAAAAGGCCCACGGAGGTGTTGCGGCCGTAGAAGGGCCGAAGATCGTTCTGTGTATATTGGCTTGCAATGCCGAGCAAGAAATCCGCGAAGTCAAGGCCAGTCTCAGTTCCGAAGAAATTAAAACTGCCATTCAAGGCTGCGAAAGGATACGTATTAATCTGGTCATAATCCAACTGGCCTCCGAACTTGATCGTGTGAGTTCCCACTACCTTGGAGAAGTTGTCGCTCGCCTCAAAATCGTCGTTGATTTGATGGAACTGAAAGGGATCGGACCCAATTACGAAGTTATTGAAGATAATGTTTTCCACACCCTGGGTTTGAGGCGCCAGCGGGACAATGCCCAAGGTTCCCGCTCCGGTTACAAAACCCTGCGAAGCAAGGCTGACACCGAGCCCACCCACGGGCTTTCCTAGATCGTTCGCATCGCGTGTGTAACTGAGGCGGAATTCATTGACGGCGCTTGTTCCAAGTGTTTTAGTGTCGCCCAAATCAGCCAGCTGTGCGCGGCCGGTGTATAGAGCATTGAAGCCGGGCACATTGGCTCCTCCCTGGGCGGTGGGGTAAGGATTATTCTCCGTATAGCTGTCGAGCGAATAGTAGCCGAATATTGTGCCCCAGCGTGTGTTGGCATCGATGCGCTCACCAATCTTGTTATCCTTCAGAATCTGGTTGAAAGCCGATGTCGAGAAGTCGTTTCCAAGGCCCGGTGTCGGCGCTGGGATGTATTTCAACAAGGCAAGAGCAGGAGCAGACCACACACTCATGGGAATCGTTGCGTTTGGAAAAACACACTGTAGTGAACCGGTGCATCCCGGTGTGTAATAGGCTTCGCCCGTAGAGACCGCGTAGCCGAGCTTCTGCGACAACAGATTCGCAAAGTAGGGCCCACCGACCGTACCGGTGAGTGAGCTCGCTTGGTCGAGCAGATTCCCGGTGCGGTCCTGCAACGAGGGCACCGGGATCAGTCCCGTGTCCGTGCCCTCAATCTGCCGGGTGCCTTGATAATCCGAGAAGAAGAAGATTTTTTTCCGGACGATTGGGCCACCGATCGTTCCGCCATACTGGTTTTGAATGAAAGTGCCTCGAGTAGGAGAGAAATAATTGCGCGAATCGAGATCCGTGTTTCGGAGGAATTCGAAGACATCTCCGTGAAATTCATTGGTCCCGGATTTCGTAATGACGTTGATCTGGCCACCGCTGTACCTGCCGTACTCCGAGTCAAAGTTGTCAGACAGGATTCGGAATTCGGCGATGGAATCCAGATTCGGAATAATGGCGGCGGCCATGCTGCCGGTTTCTTCGGCATCGGCCCCGTTGACCATGAAACCGTTGGAGGATTCCCGCTGGCCATTAATGGAAAGTGTCCCTGCGTTCAAATCGCCGGAGGGAGAAAACACGCTTTGACCCAAGCCCTGAACCGTGAGGGACGTGATCGTCGTGACGGGCATCACGCCGGGCTGAAGGGCAAGCAAGTCGGTATAGCTGCGGCCGTTCAGCGGCAGTGCGGTCACATTTGTAGCTGTGATGACGTCCCCTAACTGGGTGCTGGCTGTCTCGGCCTGCAAGGCTGATTCTTGTACCGTGACAGTGTTCTGGGTGGCACCCAATTCGAGCACGGCATCCACTAAAACAACGCTATTGACGTCAACCGTTATACCCGTCCGGCGATAGGGTCGGAATCCAGCGGCCGTCAGGTCGAGATTGTAGTGACCGACGGGCAGGATCGGGAAGGAGTAGGAACCCGTATCATTACTAACAGCGGTGTGCTGCACACCTGTTTCGGTGTCGGTTGCGGTCACGGTTGCTCTCGGAATCACGGCTCCGGAGGGATCCTTAACAGTCCCTGAAATACTTCCCCCCGCAGCGGCACCGATCAGCGTGGGAATTCCGAGCAACAGGATCAAAATCAGAAGCAAGAAAATGGACCTGGTAATCGGTGTCAGCAACTCCCGTTCTCTCTTATTTACAAGACACATTTCCCCTCCACCGATTAGGAGCCTCCGAAGCGGCATCCTGGGAATTCCGCGTTCCGCGTCCCTCCGAGCAATGGAATCCCACGTAGCTATTGGGCTAGGAAGCTTCACAAATCACATGAGAAGAGTCGGGGACGAGACTGAAGGGAATACCAGACCATAGGTCTCAGCCCGCTTCGCTCTGTTGAACAGAGGCTGATTCCCGTATAATGCGGCGGTCGCCAGCCTATCGGGTTGTCGATTTCCGGTCCCCGCGGTCCTTCGCCAAAGGTTTGCCGCGGGGGTCGGCCTTCTCCCGTTCGATCATCCTGCTACCATTTCCACGAATTGTAATCCCGGCCTCTGCAAGGCTAGTCGATCTCCCAACCGGGCGTTGTAAGGTGTTTGTAAAAAAGGAGTGTGAAGAATCCAGGCACTGAACGGGGGTGAACCACTTACCCCCGGGACGATCGCGTTGCTTTTCTCTCATCACGTCCACAAAAACGGTTCGCCTCTAGCCGCGCCATATCGCTCGCATCAAGCGGCCCTGCCAGGGTCACATCACTATTTGATACCCCCAGGGCGTTCTTCTCTACAATCGGGGACCTGTGAGATTTCGTTTGAAATAGCCCATTAGAAGAACTATGCTCTCGCGCAAGACGAATCGCCATGGACACTTCTTGGTTACTGATGAAGTATCGCTTGCTTTGAAGCGGACTTGAAACCGTGTCAATTCCAAGAAAAGCTCGTTTGGTTGCACCACTGATTCAGATGCAAAGCCGTTAAGACTGAACTTCGGTATCGGCTGAGGTTCATTCAAACATTTCGAGAGCTCCATGAGAACCTTTGTCAGGGTCCTTCTAATGGCCCGCCCTCTTGCTTGGTCCTTCGCAACCGGTTCTGCCCAATTGGGAGGTGCCTTGTGAAAAGCATGCAACTCGTTGTTTGGGCGATGATCGTCGGCCTGTTCGCGTCTTCCCCTGCGTCGTTGGCACATCACGGCACGGCTGGATACGACATGGATAAGACGATTACCTTAACGGGAACCGTAACCGCTTTCGAATGGAGCAATCCTCATTGTGTGATCCGCATGGACGTGAAGGCCGGCGACGGCGACGTGCAGCATTGGTTTCTTGAGCTCGCCGCTCCCATTCATATGACACGCGTTGGTTGGAGCAAGAACTCGATGAAACCGGGTGATCAGATCGTTGCGGAGACGCATCCCTCGAAGAACGGCGCACCAATCGGAACATCTGGGGTTCAATATAACGTTCTTAAAGTTGTCGTAAACGGTGTGGCACTCCCGACGCGATGATCTCTCAGGCCAGAAGGGGAGGTAGCTTTTGCCGCAGACAAGCTTCCACATGCGAAACCTGGTGATCGGCTTGACGATCGCCGCCTTTGTGGCTCTCACCGCCCTACCGATCTCAAGGGCCGAGAAGTATGCCGCGACACAAACCAGCAAAAGTCAAAAGCCCGCTGGCCGCACGCAGGTTCCGGACTTTTCGGGTTATTGGGGACCTGGGCCTAACGGGCCTATCGGCGGCTGGGATCTCCAGGTCCTCCCCATGACGCCTTGGGGCGCTGAGAGATACAAAGCCGCACGGCCGCCCTTTGGACCTAAAGCAACGTTCGAGGCCATCAACGACCCTGTGCAACTCTATTGCGATCCTCCTGGAATACCCCGCATCTATCCTTATCCTTGGGAATTTACGATTCTGCAAACGAAGGATGTGGTTTACATGCTCTTTGAGTTCACACGCACCTGGCGGTCGATTGCCATGGATCGCGATCATCCGAGCGATCCGGATGCGACTTGGCTGGGAGATTCGGTGGGCAAGTATGAGGGTGACACGCTGGTCATTGACACGATCGGCTTCAACGATAAAACGTGGCTCGATCAGGCCGGCGATCCACACAGCGACGCTCTGCATTTAATCGAGCGCGTACGGATGGTGGATCGCGAGACTCTGGAAATCGCGATGACCGTCGAGGACCCCAAGGCTTATACAAAACCATTCTCCGGGAAAAGGATGTTCAAGCGATCGACTTCACCCATGGGGGAAACCATCTGTTCGGTTTCCGAGATGCATTCGTTTCAACAAGAGATCATGGATCCGACCACCACAAAGCGACCCGAAAAGTAGGGATCTGCGAGGTTTCCGAAATGAGCGCGGTCGGCTATCCCGGCGCGCTCCATTGTCTTCTCTCCATTTTATAGCGACTGACGGCGCCCTCCTTTTTCCCTCGCAATTTGCGGACTGCCCTCATCCTCCTCGCAAAGCGGGGCACATTCTCGGGTCGCTCGCTAGGCCAAACTCGCGAGGTTAGGCGGCGCCGACTCAATGATGAAATAAAAGAACAGCCAGCGGCTCAACGGTCGAACAACCGTGCCATCGGCACTGCGGCAAGCGCAAGACCATCGTAAGGGGCTCGAAGCGATCTAGACTATTGCAATCGTTGCTTGCGGGTATCGTGACCAATCAGGTTTTCAAAAATGGCGAGGACATGCTGGCGGTAACGCACGACTCGTTCAAGCAGCGGGCGAAGATGGGGCTGCCGCCACGTTTCACGGTCCCACTTCGCCAGGACCGCTGCGGGCACCTCGATATCGCGGCGCAATTCCTCCGCCGAATGCCCCCGCAAGAAAAGCCCGTAGAAAAAGGCCGCCTCGCGCTGCGGGAACTGAAAGTCCTGCAACGTGTCGTCTGGTTGTGGACCAGGAATCGCTGCGTTGGGCAAAGTCGCCATGGCAGAATTTGCAGTTTACAGGTTTCGTTGCGTCCGTCAAGAGCACATGGTACGTAAGTGAAAATAATCCGTCGGACATGCCGTCGGACGGGGCGAGAACAACGTGGGGTTGTCTTGGCGCCCTATTTTTGTCAAATCGGCGACGCAAGATCCGGGCACCAAGCCAGGGGCCGCAGGGCGGGCGCGACCGAAACGATGTCACTTCAAAGAGTTAGAGACACGCTGCCGGCGGCGGCTTTGCTCGAAGATTCGGGTTCTATTACCAACCCGGCTGTGGCCTGCAATTTCCTACCCAATCGGGAACGCCCTCGACGTTTGGTGGGAATATTTTGATCGGCTCTCGCGAACGAAACATTTTGCTGCCAGATTGCGTAGACTAGAAGGAGGGGAAATCATGCGAATTCCGGTGAAGCCTTTTGTCTGGTTGGCGCTGACGGCACTGCTGGTAATTTCAGCCATGGGGCAGGAGCAGCCGCCGTCGACCACACCCCGAACGCAAAATGCAATGCCTGGGATGGATATGGGCGACGTGCGCGGAGACGCAGAACAGACTCGCGAGGCGGCAAAATCAGTAAACGATTCCATGGCGGACCACGATATGCACATGGGCGCACACATGTTCATGACCGATTTACGCCCTCCCAATTCGGCCGATGCCCAGCGCGCGGCCCAAATCGTGGAAGCTCTTCGCAAATCAATTCCGAGATACCGCGACTACAAGATGGCGCTTGCCGACGGCTTCAGGATCTTCATGCCCAATTTGCCCCAGCCGCTATACCACTTCACAAACTACGGGTATGGATATGAGGCGGAGTTTCACTTCAATCCCGAAGAACCGACCTCGCTTCTCTACAAAAAGACTTCAGACGGATACGAGCTGGTGGGAGCCATGTACACGGCGCCCAGAAACTCAACCGACGATCAGCTGAACGCGCGTGTTCCGCTCAGCGTGGCCCGCTGGCACAAACATGTCAATTTGTGCTTACCCCAGAAGGGCACGCCGATCGAGGACGTAGATTGGCAAAAATTCGGCTCCGAAGGCTCCATCGCGACCGAGGAGGTTTGCGAACAATCTGGCGGGCGTTGGTTCCCGCAGGTGTTCAACTGGATGGTTCACGTCTATCCCTACGCGACGGATCCAAATAAGGTTTGGGCCCGCTAAACAATCCGCTCGGGTACTGGTGGCTTGGCTCGGCCTGCGGTAAGCTCGCGGTTCTAGGCAAAGATCGCCTCGTCCCATGGCGCATTTCTCTCTCTCACTCGCACACAACCATTGGGTACCCGCAGCAGTTTTTCTTGCCACGTATCTCCTGATCGCAATCGAGAGTGGTCGGGGGAGCCATCTTGACCGAACGGCGGCGGCCTTTTGCGGTGCAGTGGTCATGGTCCTGGCTGGAGTAGTAACCCTCGATGAGGCCTATCGGACCATCGACTGGAACACCCTCCTTTTTCTTTTGGGGATGATGATTCTGGTCGCTCATTTTCAAATATCTGGATTGTTCGACTGGATTGCCGGGCACGTCGCGCTCATCGCGCGCACCAGGTTCGAGCTACTGGTTATTCTGGCCTTCACCTCCGGCATTCTATCCGCGTTCTTTGTAAACGATACAATGTGTTTGATCCTCACTCCGATCGTTCTCACCGTCACCGACCGATTGCAGATCCCACCCCTGCCTTACTTGATCGCCCTGGCAGTGTCTTCTAACGCCGGCTCCGTCATGTCGGTGACTGGCAATCCGCAAAATGCCCTTGTGGGCATTTCCGCTCATTTTTCATTTTTGGGATTCCTGGGGCACCTGGCCCCAGTTGCGGCGCTCGGCCTGTGTATCAATATTGCGGTGCTGGCCATTTTTTTTCGAAGCGAAATTCTGCGCAAGCCTTTGGGCACCCGCCCCCGAACAGTTGAGGTCGCCCTGGATAAGGTTTTGTTGAGCAAGTGTTGTCTGGCGGCAGTTCTGGTGGTGGCACTCTGGGTTCTTGGCTATTCCTTTCCCTTGGTTGCGGTTTCGGTAGGCGCGTTTATCCTAGTCATCGGGCGCGTGAAGGCTGAGAACGTCTACCAGCGGATTGACTGGGAGCTACTGCTATTTTTCGCGTCTCTGTTTGTGGTGGTGAGCGGCTTCCAACGTTCCGGGGCTGTCGATTATCTGATCGCGGATTTTCATCACGCCTTGGAAGGCCGCTTTGCTTCGCAGTTATTTGCTGTCAGCGGGATGATGCTGATCCTCTCAAACCTAGTGAGCAACGTGCCTGCGGTGCTGTTGTTTCGGCCGTTGGTGCCGTCATTTCCCAACAGCCATTTCATCTGGCTGATCGTTGCCAGCACCAGTACGCTGGCAGGAAATGCGACACCTCTGAGTTCGGTCGCCAATTTGATTGTCCTACAGCAGTCCAGCAAGCGCGTGCAGATTTCTTTCTGGCAGTTCGCCCGCGTGGGGATGATTATTACAGTCCTGACAACACTCGCCGCGATAGGAGTCTTGGCCCTTGAGCATCGCTGGTTTCCCGGGAGTTGAACCACTTGGAGAGAAAGAAGCTGAGCGCGCAGGGGCGGCTAGGTACTGCCCTACCGCCCTGCGCGTCGACGGCTATTTCGCGCGGGAAAAATTTTCCGCAACCTGCTGCCAATTAATGACGTTCCACCAAGCCTCGATGTATTCGGGGCGGCGATTCTGATATTTCAGGTAATACGCGTGTTCCCACACGTCGAGGCCAAAAAATGCCTTGCCGCCATCGAGAACCGGATTGTCCTGGTTCGCGGTTGACTCGAGCACCAGCTTCCCATTGCGAAATAGCAGCCAAGCCCAGCCAGACCCGAAGCGCGTTGTGGCTGCTTGATTGAATTTCGTTTTGAAATCGGCAAAACTCCCAAAGGTTGCGTGAATGGCGTTGCCAAGTTCGCCTGCGGGCTCGCCACCTCCGCCTTTCTTCATGATCTTCCAAAACATCGAATGGTTCATGTGGCCGCCGCCGTTATTGCGAACGGCGGTTCGGATGCCTTCGGGAACCTTGTTGATTTGCGCCAACAGGTCCTCGACAGAAAGCTTCTGAAGGTCCGCCTGTCCTTCGAGGGCCTTGTTGAGGTTTGTCACATACGCGGCGTGATGCTTGTCATGGTGAATTTCCATTGTTTTCGCGTCAATGTATGGTTCTAGTTCGTCAAAGGAATACGGTAGAGGCGGCAACGTGTGAGTCATCTGAGCAGCGGCTCCTTGTCCAGTATGGGACATAATCTACCTCCTGAATTAAACTTGCTACTCCATAATTATACGCGCCTGGGTAGAAACGTCGCGGCAGCCGCGCGAGATTTCCACAAGCTCATCGGGAGGTCCATATATGGCCAGCGTTGAACACGTAGAAAGCCACTTCACGGCGTCCGCAGCCGTGCGCGATATCGTAATCGGAATGTCGGATGGGCTGACGGTGCCGTTTGCACTCGCGGCGGGATTAACCGGAGCCATCGCCTCAACGGCGGTCGTTGTCACTGCGGGATTCGCGGAAATTGCCGCAGGTTCGATCGCCATGGGTCTTGGCGGATATCTGGCTGCTAAGACCGACTCGGAGCATTACGCTTCGGAACGACAACGCGAAATTCGCGAGACGGTGGAACTGGCCGATGTTGAAACCGAAGAAGTGGCCAAGGTGTTTCGCGATTACGGACTTTCGGAATCTCAAATGCAGCCGATCGTCACGGCGATCACCTCTGACCAGAATCGCTGGGTCGATTTCATGATGCGCTTCGAACTCGGATTAGAACAGCCCGATCCGGCCCGGGCCGGGCGCAGCGCGGGCACGATTGCCATCTCCTATGTGGCGGGAGGCTTGGTTCCGCTGACACCGTATATACTCATAAAACAGGTGCATTCGGCGTTGCTTGTTTCCGTCGTCGTGACCTTGCTGGCGCTGTTTGGCTTTGGCGCCATAAAAGGTCATTTCACGGGAGTAAAACCCTGGCGCGCTGGCGCGCAAACCGTAATTGTAGGGGGGCTGGCAGCAGCCGCGGCGTTTTTCATCGCACGCCTCATCCACTGAACGAATGGTTACTGAACCCTCGGGCAGCATATCTTCCCCGGGCCTAGGCCGATAGCGGGTGCGCAAGAACCGGTGCCAAGGGGTCTTTCCCGGACAACTGCGGAACTGTACCTATTGACGCCAAGAACTCGGTCATTGCATCTATAATACTGAGACAACCCCCCGTCCTAGCTCGGGGCTGTCTATCGATTTGTTAACAGACCGGCGGATAACGTATCTGCGGTGGAGTTTTAGGAAGTGCTGCTTGAAAACGAAACTGCGGTAATCACGTCAAAACACCTATACCGGCCTGCCAGCGGCAGCGTCCGGAGCGGAAAAGGAGAAAGAGTATGAGAAGCAGCGAATTTCGTATCCGCCGCTGGGTGGCCACCGGTGTGGTCCTGGCGGCGATTGTTGGCGGGGTCTTCTTGGATGTGGGGCTGAGGCACTGGGGTGGCCGCACCGTTTTCGGCGCTCCCACGCTGGCGGTAAACATAGCCCATGACAACAGCCCCGTTCTGCTCGGCAGCTTGCCCAACGGTTTCGCCTCGGTGCTCAAGCCCGTGCTGCCTGCCGTCGTCAACATCAGTTCTTCGAAAGTCGTGAAGAACCGCGGCGAAAACATGCAGTTGTTCAATGATCCATTCTTCCGTCAGTTCTTTGGAAACCAATTTGGACAAGGACAAGGACAGGCGCAGCCGCGGTCGCAGAGGGAACAAAGCCTCGGTTCTGGCGTCATCATCACCTCCGACGGTACCATCCTCACCAATAACCATGTGGTAGACGGAGCAACCGATATTCAAGTGTTTCTTAACGACAATCGCCAGCTCCCGGCCAAGGTGATTGGCACCGACCCCAAGACCGATGTCGCCGTTATCAAAATTAACGCCACAGGCCTTCCCACCCTGCCCTTAGGAGATTCTTCCTCACTGCAAGTCGGTGACGTTGTGCTCGCCATTGGCGACCCCTTCAACATCGGCAAAACAGCGACCATGGGAATCGTCAGCGCGACCGGACGCGGCGGTCTCGGGATCGAAAGCTACGAGGATTTCATTCAAACCGACGCTTCGATCAATCCTGGCAATTCCGGTGGTGCGCTGATCAATTTGCACGGAAGCCTGATCGGAATCAATACCGCAATTCTGTCCGGGGAAGGCGGCGGCAATCAAGGAATCGGTTTTGCAATACCCATCAACATGGCTCGTAATGTCATGAACCAGCTGGTCGAACATGGCAAAGTGATTCGCGGTTATTTGGGCGTTCATATTCAGGACGTTACGCCCGGCCTTGCCAAAGAATTTGGCCTGAATCAGGGCGGCGGCGTGCTAATTGGGGACGTTTCTCCCGACACGCCGGCCTCCAAGGCGGGGCTCAAAAAGGGCGATGTGATACTGGAACTGAATGGCCAGCCGGTGAATGCCGCCAATCAGCTTCAGGTATCGGTTTCGCAGCTGCCGCCCAATTCCCCGGTGAAGTTGAAGATCTGGCGCGATGGGAAACCGCAGGAGGTGAGCGTCACTCTCGGTGAGCTTCCTGAGCAAGCCGACAAAGAAGGACCGGCTGAAAACAGCGAGGGGGCGCTCCAGGGCGTCGACGTGCAGAGTCTTAGTCCCGACCTGGCCGAACAGCTCAATCTACCACCTAGCACCAAGGGTGTCGTGGTCACAGAGGTTGATCCGGCAAGTCCGGCCGCTGCTGTCGGGCTCGAGCGCGGGATGGTGATTGAGGAAATCAACCACAAGCCCGTAAACAACGTGGCCCAATTCAAGCAGGCCCTGGCGGGTGCAGCCAACCAGCCCGTGCTACTGCTTGTCAATCAGGGCGGCGTGACCCGTTACTTGGTCATCGAATCACACTAGGCAAGACGGGAAACAAATCACAAGGCACGGTGCTTTTCTGAGACCGTGCCTTGTTCGTTTCTAAGGCGCCTGTGAAATCTGATTTCACCCGATGGATTGCGACACCCGGCCGAAGGATTCACTCACCCCTCCCTTGGGGTATAATCAGGGGCAACAGGTAAGGCAAAGGGCTTGAAATCATAATCTTGCCTTTTCCCTCTGGTGTTCTGTGTCTGCTGAAGGGGATGTGACCGCGAGCCGATCATTCGCGGGCCCAGTCGGTTCGACGAGTACTAATGATTCTTGCGCTCGTTTGGGCTTCCCACTTTGATCCAATTGGGGAAGCATAGGGTAAGATAGCGCCATATGGCAGCC
>Ga0206879_1203_pt1 | contig 11724 bp, 10 predicted proteins | sample Alteio_BWOrgCont_5_FD_152897 | JGI IMG/M metagenome (GOLD analysis project Ga0206879, IMG submission 152897) | Enriched cells from forest soil in Barre Woods Harvard Forest LTER site, Petersham, Massachusetts, United States -... | ecosystem: Environmental > Terrestrial > Soil > Temperate forest > O... | reverse complement strand
TACCCGTCAAACTTGATATTGCCCTTTTTATCATAAACTCCATACCAGCTACTATGCGGCTGCTCCTTATATAATCGGGTATAATCGAAGGCGGTCCTTAAAACACCCGAGCGATAATATTCTTTGTACGAAACGTACTCCCCGTTTTTCAAAACATGATCAAAAATCAATCGGCCTTTCGGATCGAACCATTTGTATTCTCCATCAAGCTGTTTTATTTTACCAATATGCTGATCACCATAAGGCTTGGATTCCAATTTCCAGCCCTTTCCACCACAAGGGCCCATTGGATTCAGATTGGCTCCATGATCAAAGAAATTATACCGATAAAAAACGGCTTTGGAGCTGTCTTTTACTTTTTCCCAATTGGCGTTTAGGTAAATGATCCATTTGCCGTCCTTTTTCCCGTCTTTATCAAGCTGGTTGAGAGGTTCCTGACCAAAACATAGCATTGAGAGGGCCATACAAACGGTAAATAATGTGAATTTAGGTTTCATTGGATGCTAATTTTCTATGCGAATCTACCTCTATAACGGGAAATTTCGGAAAAGTTACATCAATGACAATAAAAACGGCTAAATTTTCGTTCTTGCATCCATTGATTTCCTTGAAAAAACTCATCTTCCCTTCAATCTCTAAAAAAATGAAACACCATCTACTCCTATTACCATGTCTGTTTTTACTATTCGCTTGCAGTGAAAAGCAAGGTTCAAAAAACGAAACCATTCAGGACACCAGCTTAGTTGCAAAAATTCATTCGCTTGTTCCTGGCTATAACGGCTCCCCAGAAGCCAAAGAAAAGGCAAAGCAGAAACTGCAAGCGATCAAAGACCGAATTGCCAAGGGAGAAGACTTTGGGCAGTTAGCCAAACAATATTCAGATGACCCAGGTTCCGCAGCCAATGGCGGAAATTATGATAGTTTAAAGCCAGGAGCCTTTGTTCCTGAATTTGATAAAATCGCATTTCAGCTTAAACCAGGGGAAGTATCGGATATTTTTGAAACGCCATATGGATTTCACATCGTTATGTGCAGAGCAAAACGTGGTGACGAAATTGATGTCAGCCATATCCTGATTGTTCCGAAATAGGCTGAATTGATTTAATGATTCTGATTAAGTAACTTTAATCAGCAAAAAAATCAAAGATGAAAAAGACCTACGTCCATATAGCCATTTGCCTTCTGAGTGGTTCTTTGTCCGCACAATCCTTCGACAAGCAATTCCTATCAGACGGAATTTACCCAGAGGATTATAATCCGAAGACATTTTATGTTAGTGTCCGTTATTACGACAACCCCTACTCTAATTCTTCAAATACCTACATAAACGGGAAACTGCCCTTCGATCTGGAAATGAAATTATCCACCAATTTACAACTGGAACAACCAAAATGGCTTTCCGCTGCACCTCCTGCGAATGCAGCCCCTCAGAACAATACCTGGCAATCCGACTTCTACTATTACAATTATGATCTGCTGGAAGCTAATGGGACATATTCAAAAGATGTAATTCTATTCAGCGGTGGAAACTACGCAATGCCAATTGTAGTTCCTCCCAGCAATAATCCTGACAACTGCATCACATTTTATCCGAATGGCACTCATTCTTGGGAAAGTAGTGATGTTAAAGAAATAGTATCGGGATTCAAGGAAATATTCAAACAGTAAATATCCAATTAATGAAAAGGTATTTCGTATTTGCTCTTGCCAGCCTGTCTCTGACCTATGGAGCCTATTCCCAATCGGACGCACAACAAATAACCGACATTGATAAATTACGGCAAGAAATTAAAAACAATATCAGCACCTATCAGAAAACGGTAGTTATTAATGACACTAATGGTTACCGACATGTTTATAAAAACGGATCGGACTTGAAGCTCATTGCAATCGAATATAAGGACAGAAGAGATACAGGGAAATACATTGACAAAAAGGTTGAATGGTATTTCTCAAATGGACATTTGATTTATTGCGAACAGGTATGGACTGATATTCCAACAGGAAAAATAGTTGATGATGAAAGGTTTTATTCAAATGACCTGCACCTTATTGCCTGGATTAAATCTGAAACTGGAAAAGTCGATGCGACCTCACAAGAATTTAAGGATGTTGACGCTCAGCTTGTGGCTTACGGAAATAAGTTGGTCTGGGATTCAAACCCTACCCCGATTAAAGAAAAGCCCCACAAATACAACATGCCTTCGGATAAGTAGCCGATTTGCGTGGGGCGAAAAAACGAAATACCATTTCTGACAGGCAAGCATTAATCCATACCTTCATGGAAAACTATTTTAGACAAAAATAGCATGAAGCAATATGCCTTTTTTTCATTTCTTTTCTTGTTCACTTTCAACATATATTCCACCAATATTACGGACAGCATCAATGTCAAAAACTGCGTTGCTTTTGGTAAGGCGTTTTGTTACCTGAAATATTTTTCACCAATAAAAAACTACAAAAAATTCGACTGGGACTCCTATTTGGTTGAAGGCCTGAAAGAAACAGCTAAAACAGGAAGTCAAAAAGAACTTAAATCAAAATTGACTTTGTTTTTCAGTGGAATGAATCCAGATATTGAATTTGTATACAGTTCTTCGATAAATCCTATCTCAATAACTCAACACACTGACTCAGAAAACCTGATCTACTATTTTAACTATGGATGTGGAATGGAATCAAAGGCCGTTAGGTGGAATAAGGCTCCATATTCAACCACTCTTTGGCCAGTTGCAAAGAAGACGAATTCGATTTTATATTCTCTGATCTCTGAACGAAGACCGTATCAAATATCGGACAGTATCTTTTTGATTTTCCGCACAAGCACATCCAAAACGGTAAATTTCAAACCCAAAAGCTTTCCTAAAATCGATAAAAGAGTGTTGAAAAATTCCACTGACGTTTATAACAGAATAGCCACCTTAATTAAATGCTGGGGTGTGTTCCAACATTTTTATCCATATGAACTTGACAGAAAAAGCCTGGAAATTCATCTTGAAGAGGATATAAGAAAAACGATTAAAGAAAAGGACTACAAAGAGTTGTACTTTACAACGAAACATTTTCTTTCATTTATCAATGACGGACACGTTGAATATTATTTAACGGCACCACGAAATTGGTATTCCATGACTTATAAGTCTCAATTTATACCGAAAATCAGCACCGCTATTATTGATGATAAAATAATCGTAACTCAGGTCGACACTTCTTTAAAGAGTCAAATCTATAAAGGAGATGCTATCACAAAGATCAATGGTTTGGCCGACAGTGTTTTTATAAAATATAAATCTCAATTTATTTCAGCATCAACAAAAGGGTTTCGCAATTACAAAGTCAATGAAATGCTCTTTAAATCAATGTCCAAAGACTCTGTGGTTAAAATTGAAATTCAGAGGGGTAATGAAAAAATCAATACGAGTTTAACTTGTAATACTGAATGGCCAAACAAACAGAATTATGCTTCGACTAAGCCGCCATTTCAAATGCTTCACGATTCTATTGCCTATCTGAACCTAACTGATCCGAAGTTAACGGCAAAATTAGTAGAGAAAAATCTGAGTCTTTTAAACTCATCGAAAGGATTAATATTTGATCTACGTGGTTATCCTAATTTCAATACGGATAAAATATTGGCAATGTTAATTGATTCAGATGTTTCGACTGCGGATTTTAAAATACCAAATGTCAATGAACCTAATTACCATGACATCTATTGCGTAAATTCTAGTTGGAAAATAAAAGCAAACAGGAAAATATTAAATAAAAAGATTATTTTTCTTTCTGATAACACAGTTGTCAGTTGGGGAGAAACAGTCTTGGAGATTATAAAAAGAAATAAAATTGGAACAATAATTGGAGAAGAATCAGCTGGAACTAACGGAGATCTCTGTCAGGTTGATTTGCCGATTGGGTTCATTTATATTACGGGCCTCAAAGTAGAAGTCAACGGCCAGAATCCTTTACCCGTCCAACCAGACCTTTATTGCCCTTCAATATCCATAGGTGACATTGTAAATGGAACTGATTTTTTGTTGATGTTTGCCAAAAAATACATTGTAAACAACTGAAATTGCTAAACCCAATAACCATGAGCAAGAACATTACCCTAACCCTATCAGAAAAGGAAGTCGAACTCCTTTGTGAACTCGTTTATTTGGGCGAATGGATGGCAAATTGAGGCTTTTCATAAATTTGGGCTATAATTAACGAAAATCCGTAGGACATGAAATACAAAGCATCCCTTGACCAGACAGCAAAGATGCTTACTGGATATTAACCTTTGTTCTTACCCATGCCTCTAACGCCTCATAAATCTTCTGTCTGGTCTTAGCCGTCTTCATCTCACCAATACACTTATTTGTGATTGGTCTTTTTTGTTGCGGAGTCTTGGGATAGTTCAGGTCATCGAATATGATTTTTCTGACATGGTTTTCAGCTGGCTTTAGTTCACCTTCCTCCTGCAGTTTTTTGAAGATATTAACCGTAATTTCTTTTATTCAGACCAAGTATACGCTTCAGAATCATGATTTTGAAAAAGAACTATATCCCGACAGAACGATACCGTTAAAAAAACAGGACAGCATTCTTGATAAGCTCTTCAAAGATGGGTATTTAAACAATGAGCAATTTTCACTCTGCCTTGTTTAAGCAATTCTCCACCAAAAGCCTTATATTGGAAAATAATCGCCCAATACCATATTATAATAGAATAAAAATTCTTCTAGAGCTTATTTTGGGATTATAATGGAAAATTTTATATAATTATATTATAAAATATTTTCCAAAAACAATATTATATTATAAAATATTACCTACTTTTGCATAAGTAAATCCATTATAATGGAAAATATTTTCCGAGCTGCTACTGAACAAGTGATTTTTTCCTCTTCAAATTCTGCCATTTCTAAACAAATTTCAAAGTTAGAGAAGGAGAAAAAAATCAGGAAAATTGCTCCAAGAATTTATACTTCAAACTTTGATGAAACTCCTGCATCAATAGTCCGGCGTAATTTATTCAGGATCCTGGCACATCTGTATCCTGATGCAATACTAAGTCATAGGTCCGCTTTCGAATATAAGCCTACATCAACAGGAACTATTTTCCTCACACACAGTTACAATAAAAAAATAAAACTGCCCGGAGTAACAATATCATTTATACAAGGCCATAATCGCATAGATGGAGATAATCCGATAGCAGGAAACCTTTATGTTTCTCAACGGGAAAGAGCATTGCTGGAAAACCTACAGGTATCAAAAAGACCGGGGCCGGATTCAAAAACGCTTACTATTCCTGAAATTGAAGAAAAACTGGAACAAATAATACGGGTACATGGCGAAGAAGGTTTAAATAAAATACGGGATAAGGCAAGAAAAATTGCAGAGGAATTAAATATGCAAACCGAATTCGGTAAACTCAATAAACTCATCAGTTCATTACTGACAACAAATACATCCAAAGCGCTTAAATCACCCCTGGCATTGGCAAGAGCTTTTGGCGCTCCTTATGATCCGGAAAGGCTGACACTATTTGAAACAGTCTTTCGTGAATTACAACAAATGGAATTCCCGGATTATCCAGAAAAAAACACAACACGAAAATCATTCAGGAATTTTGCATTTTTTGAAAGCTATTTTTCCAATTACATAGAAGGAACAATTTTTGAATTAGATGATGTGAAAAAAATTATTGCAACACAAACACCAATGCCGACACGTGATGAAGATTCTCACGATGTATTAGGCACATACCAACTCGTTTCAAATCCGGACGAAATGAACATTACGCGCAAATCACCGGAAGAATTATCAACTATTCTGTTATACCGACACAAAATTCTGTTAAGCGCAAGACCAGATAAAAATCCAGGGCAGTTCAAAGACAAAAACAACCGTGCCGGCCAGACACATTTTGTAGATTTTAACCTGGTAAGAGGGACGTTAATTAAAGGATTTGAGTTTTGCCCAGGGCTTACTCATCCTTTTGCCAAAGCAGCATACATGATGTTTTTAATAAGTGAAGTGCATCCTTTCTTGGATGGCAATGGAAGAATTGCCCGGGTAATGATGAATGCAGAACTTGTAAAAGAAAAGCAAAGCAAGATCATCATTCCAACCGTATTCCGTGACGATTACATGGGAGCATTAAGAAAATTAACAAGGCAGAGAGATGTAAAAACTTTTATCAAAATGATGGAAAGAGCCCGTGAGTTCAGTAAAAACATCTATGATGAAGACATGAACGAAATGGAAAAATATTTAAATAACTGTGAAGCTTTTAAGGACCATACGGAGGGAAAACTGAAAATTATCCCTAAAGATTAATTTGATGATTTACATTCTGTCAGCAATATTTTCTTCTGCCCCTATCCGCTGTCAAACAATTGATAGCTCTGCTTTTAAAAAAGGAGCAATGATTATTTCTCTTATTTCTTGGACTTAAAGAATCCCTCTATATCAGTTCTCTTTCTCAGTTTGACTTTATCCTTCGCAGCAGACTTGTTTGCATCTTTCAGCATCGTAGCATTTATTTTTCTCTTCCTTTTGAGGTTCTTTTGTGTGTCTATTCTTGCCATTTTTCTTGGTTATTGGTTAATAGTAAAAATATAAAAATTCAACTGTCCGATCCATTAAAATGGAAGAAAATTCGGAATCCTGAAAATTGCCGACTTATTTATACAGATTTTCAGCTTCTGGACCCCAAATATGCGATAGAATGCCAAATACCTCAAACCAGCAAACGAATAGATTTCATTCTTACAGGTAAGGAAAGCTTTAAAATTCCTAATTTCACCACTCCAGAACACTTATGTATACAATGACCTTCACCGAATTCATAAACTTCTGTAAATGAGCAAAAAGAAAAAACCGGTCAAAAAGAAGTCCGCAAAGGCAAACAAAAATAAATCCTCTTCTAAACCTAAAAAGAAGCAATCAGCAAAAAAGACCGTCAGCCATCAAAATTTACCCTCTGAATATCTTCAAAGTGCTTTCAAAGTATTCGTATCGTACAAAACACTGGGAGAAAAAGCGATTGGTCAGGTATCCGAGGAAAAACTGTTCTGGCAGTTTAACGAAGAAAGCAATAGTATAGCAACAATAGTAAAGCACCTTTGGGGAAATATGCTATCCCGTTGGACGGACTTCCTCACAACAGATGGAGAAAAGTCCTGGAGAAACAGAGATTCCGAATTTGAAAATGGGATTAAAACAAGAGCCGAACTATTTTCAATATGGGATGAGGGCTGGACACAAATGTTTGATACTATTGAAGACTTGAATGACGAAGACTTAGAAAAGACCGTTTACATTCGGGGTGAAGCTCATACAGTGATTGAAGCAATCAACAGGCAAATCGGACACTACTCCTATCACATCGGACAGATCGTATTCCTGGCCAAAATGGTTTCTAAGGAGCAGTGGAAATCACTTTCTATTCCAAAAGGGAAATCAAAAGAGTTTAACGAAAAACTGTTTTCAAAACACCAATAACATGAAATACAAAGCCTCTCTTGACCAGACAGCGAAGATGCTTACTGGATTAACCTTTGTCATTCTTGCTTATGCCATCATAAGACTCGGATTTCATCATCATTTCCATGTTTATCGAATTGTCATTCTCTGTTTTATTCTAACGGTTCTGCTTATAATCTACTTGTATACTACACAATCCTACGAGGTAAGCAAAAGCGACGTGATAATCAACAGAAAAATTGGGGACAGAAAAATACCTTTAACCAGCATACAGGAAATCAAACGGGTGACAAAGGACGATCTGGGCTGGGGATTACGAGTATGTGGGAATAGCGGATTTTTCGGCTACTCCGGACTATATTATTTTTCAAAAATTAAATGGGTTTGGCTTTCAGCAATGCAAAGGATAAACTATGTGTTAATTCTTACCAAGGATGGCAAGAAAAGAATAATTACCCCTGATGAGCTGGGCTTGGTCGAATTGGTGAACAGTACAATACAAGGATTCCAAAATAAAGTGCTGAACAGATGACTTCAAGAAATAAAATACATGCAGAATATCTCTGCATCAGCCATTCTGCACCTTAAAAAGTCGGCGGATTAAATGAATGTTATATATTTGCCAAAACCTTTAACATTAGATGAAAGCACTTTCCAAGCCAAAATTTCCGGAGAATAAGAGACAGCTTACGAAACTGCATTTAACGGTATAAATCAAGGGATTCCTACCTTTGATTCCGATATGCAATTACTGAATAAGACAGTCATCCTGCTTTTAAGCATTTTTGCTGTTTGTTTTTTGATTTACAAGGCAACTAACACTTCCATTACGCACGATGAAGCGATTACATTTAATCGCTATTTATCATTGAATCCACTGGATATCATAGCCTATAAACGTTCCTCCACAAACAATCACATCCTGAATACACTGTTTGTAAAAGTATTCAACAAGATATTCGGCTCAAGCGAAATTTCGATACGTATGCCGAATATTCTTTCGGGGGCAGTTTACTTTCTGTGCGTGTTTTTACTGATCCGGAATTTGAACAACTGTCTGGTTTTGATCGGATTTGTCCTAATGACGTGCAATCCCTTTCTGCTTGATTTTTTTGCTCTCGCCCGGGGTTACGGACTAGCAATGGCGACTATGCTGTGCAGTATTTACTGCTACCTGCAGTATTTAAAATCCATGAACACAAGATGGTTTTCGGGTTCTCTTTTTTTTGCTTCACTTACCCTATTTTCAAATTTCGCCCTGTTTAATTATTTTTTTGCACTTCTGGCGTTTCACGTAATCATTTTGCCTTTACTGTCGGATGATTTAAGAAAAGAGTATAGCATTAAAAAGTTTTTCAGATACAATTGGCCCATTTTTATCTGCCTGTTGATTTTAACCGCATTTCTGTATGAACCTATCCGTCGACTACCCAGCCCGGATCGCATCGATTTTGGCGGCACTGTCGGATTTTGGCAGGATACGGTTATGACCCTTATTGATACCAGTTGCTATACCTATAGTCCGGCTTCAGCGTATATGAAACTTCTGCTGGAATTCCTTATTCCACTTATTCTGATTGCGACCCTTCTTTTTTGGGCATGGGGTCTGGTAAAAAAAAGAAAACAATTTTTCAGTGAGAACCTGAGTTTAATCTTCGTTAATTTAATTCTGCTGCTCGTCGTTTTAAGCACTGTAGTGCAGCATCATCTGCTGGGAACACCTTATCTGACTGACCGCTTTGCGCTTTTTTTAGTCCCGCTATTCATGTTAAATGTCGTTTATCTGTTTGATGCAATTGTCCGTGTGGTGCGTTGGAAGCTTTTACCGATATTCATTGTACTTTTTCCGGCCGTCTTCCTTTTTTCATATACGTTGAACGAATTGAACGTTGATTATTACCCAATGTGGAAATACGATATGAATGATAAACTGGTTTTGAAAGAGTTGGAAAGGCAAAACAAAAAAATTGAACTGCGAATTACCTGGCTTTTTGAACCCTCAATAAATTTTTACAGAAACACGAAAGGCTTGACGTGGCTCAATGAGCAAGACCGTGAAAGCCCGAAACCCGGTGCAGACTATTATTACCTTACAGAGCAATATTTAGATTCCGTGCCGGATTGCAAAACCAAGCCTGCAATTCAATACGAAAACACAAAGACTTATTTGGTAAAATACAGGTAGCGCCTTCATCCCGGCACAAGCTTCGGCAAACCCTGCATTAGAATCGGATTAGAAATCACATTAGAAACCGATTAAAAAAATCACATTAAGATCTGATTAGAATCCGCAAACATGTTGGCTCGCTTATTGCAACAGGTAAAATATGTACGTATGCATTTTAATCTTGAAGAGATTGAAATAATAATTCAGTCGATCCGTTTAGGGCAAGAAAGGTTTGTTAAACATTCAGCGTATGGCGGCAAACAGTTACTATCAAGACAGAGAATAAAATATCCAAGACTTCAATCCGGAATACTTTAGTTCTGGCAGTCGGTTTTTGTCTTTTTAATTCCCTTCCCTCCTCTGCTCAATCGGACAGTACAGATGCTGATCTGAAATTTGATTTCGGTCTTCCAAGAAACAAGGGAGATAGGTTCTGGCCCATTTATAGATTTACGCTAACAAAGGATTTATACGATCTTCATGTACTTACGCCGATTTTCAGGTATCAGAATTTCAAAGACAGAGATTCGGTTTCAAGTCATTTATTTCCCCTCTATTTTTACGATTCAGGTAACACTGCGAGCGATTTTAAATTGTTCTCTGTCTTTTATCCTACCTTGATCCGGATAAGTCACGACCGCGTTCTACAGACCTCTTCATTAAAAATTATTGAGCTTGCTCCGTATATAAATCTGTTTGAACTGGATAAAAATAAAGATGGTATAGTTGAGCAAAACAATTTTTTCCCTTTTATTTTCTACCATAACAATATACCCAGGCAATCCGTCTCCTTAATCGTCATGCCCCTGTTCTGGTATTTTAAGCAGCCTGAGCAATCCACTTCCCTGCTGCTACCTGTTTTTTTCAAGCGAACCTACAACAAAGGCGCAGATAATTTTTTGGCGGTAACGCCTTTGTTCTGGCATTACAAAACAACGGAGAACAGGGGTACGATACTGGCTCCCTTTTATTTTGATAACTATTCGGTCGAAACTGAAATCCGGAAGACCTACCTTGCTCCGGCTTATTGGTCAGTCCGAAACAAAGATGCTTATTCAAGAGGCCTTTTCCCGGTCTGGTGGAATTCAAACAGCACGAGATTGAGTGATACGATTAACTCCAATGTCATTTTCCCATTTTATTGGAAATTCAAAAGCCCCGAAGTTTCCTCGACAACCCTGTTTCCGTTTTTCAGCAAAGGAACGGTCGATAAGGGAACCGGCAATTATCTGGCGGTAACACCCTTTTATTTGAATTACAAGACAAAGGAAAATAAAGGTTCATTCCTCTTCCCATTTTATTACAGTAAGTATTCTTTCCTTACCAAAACCAGAACCAGATTCATTGCTCCGGATTACTGGTCAAGTCAGCGTGATGATCTTTACAAAAGAGGGCTTTTCCCAATTTGGTGGAACTCCGGAAGCACAAATACAAAAGACAGCATTTATTCCAATGTGCTTTTCCCAATCTATTGGAAATTCAAAAATTCCGAAGCCAGCTCTGTCACCTTTTTCCCTTTTTACAGTAGCGGAACCTTTGACAAAGGAATGAGTAATTACACAGCTCTGACACCATTGTACTGGAATTTTAAAACAAAGGAAAATTCAGGTTCAATTCTTTTCCCATTTTACTACGACAACTATTCGAACCTCACTAAAACCAGAACCAGATTGATCGTTCCGGATTACTGGTCAAGTCAACGTGATGACCTTCACAAAAAAGGGCTTTTCCCAATTTGGTGGTACTCAAACAGTACAAGAACCGGAGACACAAGTTATTCGAATGTCTTTTTCCCCTTATACTGGAAATTTAAGGATCAGGAAACCAACTCAACAACCCTGTTCCCGTTTTTCAGCAAAGGAACAGTGGATAAAGGAACCGGCAACTATCTGGCGGTAACTCCTTTGTATTGGAATTATAATACAAAGGAAAATAAAGGCTCAATCCTCTTCCCATTTTATTACAATAACTATTCGAACCTCAGCAAAACCAAAACCAAATTCGTTGCTCCGGATTACTGGTCAAGTCAGCGTGATGATCTTTACAAAAGAGGGCTTTTCCCAATTTGGTGGTACTCAAAC
>Ga0206879_1148_pt2 | contig 11752 bp, 10 predicted proteins | sample Alteio_BWOrgCont_5_FD_152897 | JGI IMG/M metagenome (GOLD analysis project Ga0206879, IMG submission 152897) | Enriched cells from forest soil in Barre Woods Harvard Forest LTER site, Petersham, Massachusetts, United States -... | ecosystem: Environmental > Terrestrial > Soil > Temperate forest > O... | reverse complement strand
GAATGGTTTTCAACATGCGGCCGAGAGCTCCCGCGACAACCTTGATTTATTGGTAATCCGCCGCGCCTGGACCGGTTCCGAAGGTCATCGGACATTGTCGGTGTCGTCCAAACCGAAACGCTCCGGATACCTGTCGCGAGTCGCCTCGAACGGTCCGCTCGGCGTGGCCATCATGCATCCTCGCAGGTCCTGCATGTTGTTCCCGGATTGGAACACGGTTGGCCTACGCTGCCAGGGGCGAGAACGAGGTGGCGATTACGAGGAGTTGCCGGGAACTCGGCGAGCGGTTGCCCGCTTTGTACCAATCGGCCGGCGGAGTGACGTGCGTTCGTGCAAATCTGTCACGGCCCTGCTGCTCTCCGGGCGAGTTGTACCGGTAATGTGCCGCGACCGGTGACCCGGACCTGCCGGCTCATGACGGTAACGCCAGGCGTCAATCAATTAGGCGTTTGGGTTGAACGTGACCGTGCCATCACACGAACGGAAATGCCGGAGACGAAATGTTTCAAGGTATCAGCGCGATCACATTGGCGGCACACGACATGGCGCGCTCGGCCGCGTTCTATGACGCACTTGGTTTTGTCCTCAACTTTGGCGGGCCGCAGGCGGACTTTACCAGCTTCAAGGTGGGCACCGGCTTTCTGAACGTGACAAAGGTCTCATCCGATCGGCATTGGTCCTGGTGGGGCCGCGCCATCTTCCATGTCGCCGACGTCGATGCGGTCTATGAGCGCGCCTGTTCGAAGGGATTGACGCCCGCCTTCGCCCCGCGCGATGCAACGTGGGGCGAACGATATTTTCACATCGTCGACCCCGATGGCCACGAAATCAGCTTCGCGCGGCCCCTTTGATGTCGGCGTGGATCCTCCTCGCGTCTGCATGGGCGACCGGTCGTCCGGCCAACGGCGGCCCGTACTTGCCATTCCGGGGTGCCGGGCGGGACTGCCTTCGCGCGACGATATCCGCGCTGATTGGGGGCAGTTATCGGCTGGAGGCCGCGTCCGGTTCACGAACACGCAGCACCGTCATCCATGTGTGCAGTTGATCCAGGATCGCGCCATCGGGACCGGTGAGCCTGCCATTCGCCGCGACCGGAACATGCCGCATTGTGACAGTGTCCTGGACATTGCCTCCGATCACGCTGATCGTTCCGGAGTTCGGCTGACCGACGACGATATCGCAATGTGCCGGAAACGATCCTGCGGTCGGCAAATCGTCAAAGCTTAACGACGCGGAACTGTCTCGTCCGCGGCAGATCAAATCTCCCGGAACGGGAGCATACGAACTGGGACGCTCGGCGGTCACCAGCCAGCCATTATCCGTACCCAATGTCATGCGTTTCGCCGCATTGATATAGGTCGAATGATCCGGGGCGTACGGGAATGCCATCCCCGCCCCGGCGGTCCGCATCACGTAGGATACGAAGGCTGCGGACCATGCGTATTTCTCGTCGTCCTCCGGTGGAAACTCCCTGCCATACTCATCGTGTTTCCCCGTGCGCCGCGCTTCCGGCGCGCCAGGATTCATGCCGACCGACCAATATAGTCCCACGCGTTGCCACAGTCCTTCATTGCGCTCGGGCTTGTCCCAGTTCAGGTGATCGTCGTCATTGACCGGCGCTCCGAACTGCCGCCATTCGCTTAACGCGACCGCCACGACCGCGGCGCGAGAAAATCCCTTGTCGGGATTTCGCGCGGGTTGCGAGACGTGTCCGGAGCAAGCTGATACGAGTGATACGCCGGCCGTGATCGAGATCACGCGCAGCATCCACGCGATGCGGCGGCGAAAATCACTACCTGGAAAGCGGGCCAAGTGTGGATTCTCCTGGGCAAGACACAATGGTGATAAAGCGGGTTGGCCGCCCTTGGTTGTCATGGTGCTCCCTGCAACCCGGTCCCGCTGGAATCCATTCGTCCGGATCGTTCTCATTGTCCAATGTATTCGAGGCCGGGTTCAAACGATCTTCGCATCGCGTGTGGTGATGACGGTGGCGTGGAGGCAAACGTTGCGGCACGAATGGTTGCGGCGTGTTTTCGGCGTCGAGATTGCTCCTCCGTTGGATACCTGACACATTGCAGGGTGCTCCGGGGCCAGGGAAGCGATGTCCACTGCCGACCATAAGCAATTGACCGACCAACTCGCGCGGTACCAGCGGCTTTTAGAGGCTACAAGGGACCTGAGATCGCGCGATGCGATTCTGCTTTCGATCACCGCTCTGGAAATCCGCATCGCGGCGGGGGGAGAGGGCGACCGTTCCGGAACATTGTCCGCTTCCACGACTCCCGATCAAACTCGTCACTAGAAGCGTCCGCCTGTAAGACCGGCTACGGGCCAGCGGCGTCCAGAACGGGCACGGTCCATCGCCGCGCGTCTCGATCCAGATCGCTTGTGTTGCTCCCTGCAGCGGATCCTGGCTGCGAGCGCCGAAGGATTGGGCCTCGCAGGCCGTGGCTCGGCCTCGCCGGATCAGGCTGGGATCTATCGGGGCATTTCCGGAATAAGTGGCTCCATTGACCCACCACCGGACGCGGGTGTCGCGCGCAACGGCATGACATCCTTCAGCGGGGCCACCGCCCCGATAAGGTTGTCCCGGGTCGCGTCCTTGCCTCGGGTGGCCTCGCGGTTGCCGCGTGTCCGGATCGGCGGCTATCCTGTCGCCGTTCAGCCAGGCAAACCGGCCATGGGCAAACGCTGGCGTGAAAGTGTCCGACGGAACCATAAGAGTTAACAGCGATGACATTGCCAATACGAACCGACGAAGCCACGGGTCTGACGATTTTCAATACGCGTGCCGCCAAGGCAACCGAGAGGATCACCGGCAAGGGATATTCGCCGATCTCGGACGAAGCGCTGACGACGCTTCCCCCGCCGCCTCCCGGTGCGGTTTTTAACGCCGAGGAGCAGGCCAAATATCGGTCGTATAAGGAAGCCAGACAGGGCGCCGCCGATTACATCGCCATGGAGGGCGAATTCGCCCGATACCTGGAAGATGTTTATTCCGCGCCCCCCATCGAGCGAGAAGCACTGACCGATTCATGCGAAATCCTGGTGATCGGCGCCGGATTCGCCGCGCTGCTTCTTTGGTACAAATTGCGTGAGGCCGGGTTCCGCGACGTCCGTGTCTGTGAAAAAGGTGGTGACGTAGGCGGAACATGGTACTGGAATCGCTATCCCGGCATCGCTTGCGACGTCGAATCCTATAGCTACCTGCCGTTGCTGGAGGAGATGGGATATTTCCCGACGATGAAATTCGCCTCGGGGTTCGAAATTCTCGAGTATTGCCAGAGCATGGCGGAAAAGCTCGGCTTCTATGAACGTTGCCTGTTCCACACGACTGTCGAACGAACCGAATGGGACCAAAGCACCGGCAGGTGGACGGTGTCCACGGACCGCGGCGATAAGATGCGAGCGCGTTACGTTGTGTTGGCCAACGGCTCACTGACGACGCCGAAGCTCGCCCGGATTGACGGAATGGAAACCTTCGCGGGCAAGGCCTTCCACACCTCGCGCTGGGACTACAACGTGGATCTCGCGGGCAAGCGCGTGGGCATCATCGGGACGGGCGCGAGTGCCGTGCAGGTGATCCCGGAGATCGCCAAGGTCGTCGGGGAATTATACGTTTTCCAGCGGACGCCTTCCACCATCGATGTGCGCGATCAACGCATGACGACTCAGGAAGAAATCGAAACCTGGTCGAACGAGCCCAACTGGGCGAAGCAGCGGCGCGAACGACTCGCACGGATCTCCTCCGGGCGCACCGCGCTGAAAGGCAACGACGACTATCTTTCAGGTAAGGTCACGGATTATCGGGAGCGGAGGAATTACGACCGGCAACTGTCCCCGGAAGAATTGATGGAACGGCAACTCAATACCAACTTCCGGATCATGGAACAAATCCGTGCGCGCGTGGACGCGATCGTTAAGGATCCGAAAACCGCGGCGGCGCTGAAACCTTATTACGCCTATGGCTGCAAGCGGCCGACCTTCCACGACGAGTATCTGCCGACCTTCAATCTGCCGCATGTGACTCTCGTCGATACCGCGCCTGTGGGCGTCAGCCGGATCAATGCCAACGGCGTGGTACATGAGGGCAAGGAATATCCGTTGGACGTGTTGATCTACGCCACTGGGTTTCAATGGATGGGCGCCGGCTCATTCAACATGATCGTCGGACGGGATGGACGGACGCTGCGGGGGAAATGGGCCGAGGAAGGGGTCAAGACATTCCTCGGTCTGCACAGCCACGGATTTCCTAACCTGTTCATCATGTCCGGGCCGCAGAGTGGCGGCGGACAGTTCAACTTCACTCGAACGATCGAGGGTCAAACAGATTATGTGGCGTGGCTTCTGAAGACATCGCGCGAGCGCGGCAACTGTATCGTCGACATCGCGAAAGACTCCGAGATCGCCTACGCGGAGCATTGCCGGGAAGCGGATATCAGGACACGTCCACTGCGAGATTGCCTGTCGTATTACAACGGCGACGGCAACGCGGAACCGGGCAGTCTCGCCTATTACGGAGGCCCCCAAAAGTGGCATGAATTCCGTGCGGCCGCCCAGGCATCTCTTGAGCCATATGTGTTTGAGGCGCTTCCGGCGTAGAGCGTTGGTTTGAGAAAGAAGACAGCGAAACGAAGGTCCGGCGTGGGGCGTTCGATGGTGTACTCTCAGGGGCCGGATTGCGGGTCTTCTCCCGTCCAGGTGGACCGCCCAGCGTTTGCGACCGAAAGCCGCTGTTTCAAATCTCGCTGTTGCAGGGGCATGCCCGGCTCGATAGGGTTGTCTGATACCAATTCCCGAAATGACTGACTCTCGCGTCACCCGTCATCCCGGGCTCGACCGTCATCCCCGGGCCGGACCGTCTTCCCCGCGCTCGACCCAGGGATCAATCGCCGCACAGTGCCGCCAATGATCCTCGGGTCAGTCCAGGTCAGCGCCGGGGATGACGTTTCGCCAGACGGCGATGGGTCAATGTATAATTCGGCTGGTATAAGCCTGCGCCCGAATCCGTGACCTGACCGGGTCAACCGCTCCCGGTTTTCACTGAGGTCCGCAGTGGCACAAGGCTCGGACGCAATCGCAGAAACCGTATACCGGCCGCGACACCCGCAACCGGCCCTTGCGCCGGCCGAGACCACGTGGCCTGCTGAGCGGGCCGGCGGCCGATGGTGACGATTGCCGCCATAACCCAAGGCAGGAGGCTATACAGCCGTGATGAACGAACTGATCCAGAAAATTTCCACGCAGACCGGCCTTCCGCCCGAAACGGTCGCCCCGGTCGTCGGCGCACTTCTGGCCCATCTGGGAGATGTCCTGCCGGCGCCGCTCGCCCATGAACTCGCCATTATCCTGGGCGTTCATCCGGCAGACGGAACAACCGACGTCGGTGCTGCCCCTGCTCAACCGGCGGCGGGTGGGCTTCTTGGCGGTCTCGCCGCGAGCCTTGCGAGCGGCGGCGGCGCTACGGATGCAAGGGTGGCCGGCGCCAGCGCGTTGATGAACGCGGCGCAGTCCCTGCTGAGTGGTTTCCTCGCCGAGAGAAAGTAGTTCATCGACTCGTTGGCACCGCGTTCCGATACTGAACGGTCAGCCGTTCCGCATCAGGTCCATTCACGCTCCAACAGCGTCGTTCACACATTTCTTGGTGAAGCTCGTCTTCGCGGCGCCGGCCAGTTTCTTGTCCGCGGCCTGAGCGTCGCATGCCGTTGCCGCATTGCTCTGACATTTCTTCATGAAACTGGTTTGCGCCGCACCAGCCAATTTCTTCGCAGTCGCCTGCGCTTTGCAGGACTGATCGTCCGCTCTGGCTGAGCCGCCACACAAGTTCAGACAAACCAGGCCGACGATCGCACCGAGAATAGCTTTTTTCATGAGGTCCCCGTTTCGTGGTTGGCGTGTTCCCGCGCCGAATTCGTGACGCGATCCTTACGAGTTTCGAGGTACCGCCCAGACTATGCAAGGCCGGAACCGGATTGCCCCGTTTTTGCCGGGTTCTTTCAAACGGAGCGCGCTCGGGACGGTTGACCCCGAGACGAAGGGCCATTCGGCTGCGCGGTTTCGCCGACCGTGACAATGCGGAGAACCAGCCTCCCTTGGTGATCGATACTGCGTCGTACCCTTCGCCTCTACGGCGTGGACCGGATGACTCGCGCCGGAATTAAGCATCGGGCGATGCCCGGCGGGACCGTTTCGGGCCGCACAGAGCCCGGCGAGGTTCGTACGCGAACGCAAAACTTTCGTCACAAGATCGGTAATAATTTGTGAGACGGTTGACAAAATCGCGTTAGAGGCGTGAAAAGCACGCAGGTGCGTGGTTAGGCATGCGTCGTGAAACCGTTGCGATCCGCGTGGGCTCGCCGAGGTTATTGCGATCCAAATGCGGTGCCGGACCAGAAACGAACCGTCGTAACGATCGGCGCGCAATTGGAGGTTGAATAACGTGAAGGCTTTTCTTTTGACCCTTGCCTTCGGGACGGGACTTTGTGCGTCCGTCATGGCACAGACCCAAAGCCCAGTGACCGCAACCTGCAAGGACGGCACGAGTTTCAGCGGCAAGAAGCGGAGTGGCGCGTGCCGAGGCCACGGCGGAGTGCAAGAATTCACGGATGCGTCCGCTCCGGCGAGCGCAACTCCCTCTCCCACCACGACAACCTCCGCGACGCCACCGGCGCGTCCGCCGGCGTCAACACCGGCGGTTGCTGCTCAGACGCCGTCGCAACCGCAGGCATCGCCGCCCCCTGCCGGAGCTGCAGGTCAGGTTTGGGTGAACACCGCGAGCAAGGTCTATCACTGCCCTGGCACGGAATGGTACGGCAAGACGAAGAAGGGCGAGTATATGTCCGAATCTGCCGCGAAAGCCGATGGCGCCAGGCCGGATCACGGCAAGGCCTGCTCGTGAATTTTGACGACCGGGATCGGCCCTGAGGGCCTTCCAGGAGGCGCTTCGGCGCCTCCGCCCGGTCAGGGATGAATGTCGAGAGGGGGGGGCGCACCGCGTTGCCCGTGGTGCGCCTGTCCTGATGCGGCAATAAACCAGGTTCCCTTGGGGCCAAACGGTCCACTCGGCCGATCATACATTTGCCCGTGAATTCGCTCGGCCCGTCATGCGTCCGTTCAGTCGCTCGTCGCTGTCCGGCACATTTTAAATGTGATCGTTACTCAGGGCACTGTTAACCCATCCCGATGGGCGTCGATTAACCCATCCCGACGGGCGTCGCGCGCGTGCGAAGCGGAAGCCAGCCGACGCAGCCTTCGCCGGCCAAGGCCGATCGGCCCGGGCAACCGGCTCCCGCTTTCCCGGCGCATGACCAACCTTTAATCGCGCGGCAAGTAGCACGTCTCCCGGCGCCCCCCAATGTGCTGTTGCTGGCGAGATTTACTCTCCTGGAGACCCGCATGCACCCGTCGAAACCCTGGCGTCGTACCGCGCTGGCCGCGGCGCTCCTCGCCAGCACCGCCTTTACCGGCGTCGCACTCGCTCAACCTGGGCCCGTTAACCCACCCGCGATGGCCACACCGGCGAGATTGCCGGACTTCTCCGAACTCGTAGCGCAGGTAAAACCGGCGGTCGTTTCGATCACGACGACCATCAGCGAGGCCCGGTCCGAGGGCCCAGACGTCCCTATCCCGCTGCCGTTTCCGTTCAGCCAGATGATCCCGCGCGGCGGCTCGGGCGTGCATGAGGCGCGCGGCTCCGGGTTCATCATCCGGCAAGACGGGTTGATCGTTACCAATTACCACGTCGTCAAGGACGGAACCGCCGTCAGTGTCACCCTCGATGACGGAAAGGAGTTGAAGGCCAAGGTCATCGGCACCGACCCGCGTACCGACATCGCGATCGTGAAGGTCGACGCAGGCAAGCCTTTGCCGTTCATCCAGCTCGGCAATTCCCGCGCCGTCCGTCCCGGCGAGTGGGTCGTGGCCATGGGCAATCCGTTTGGCCTCGGCGGCACCGTCACCGCGGGAATTGTATCGGCCGTCAGCCGTGATATCGGCTCCGGTCCCTATGACCAGTTCATCCAGGTCGACGCACCGATCAACCAGGGTAACTCCGGCGGTCCGCTGTTCACGCAGGAGGGCAAGGTGATCGGGATGAACACCGCGATCTTCTCGCCCACCGGCGGGTCGGTCGGCATCGGGTTCGCCATCCCGTCCGACATGATCCGCACGGTCTCCGATCAACTCGTCGCGACCGGTCACGTGACCCGCGGTTTTGTCGGAGTCGGCACCCAGGTCGTTTCCGGCGCGATGGCGAAGGCGTTGCATTTGCCTGATGCCTCCGGCGCCTTGCTGGCCAGCGTTGCGTCCGGGTCGCCCGCCGCCAGAGCCGGGCTTGAACCCGGCGACGTGGTCGAGTCCGTGAACGGCCAGAAGATTACCTCGCCCCGCGACCTCGCATTGACTGTGGCCAATGTCACGCCCGGCGACGAGGCGAAGTTTCACATCCTCCGCGACGGTCAGGATCGTGACATCGAGGTGAAAGTCGGCGAGCAACCGCCCGAGAAAATCGCTCATGCACAGCCCGACGAACCGTCGGCCCGAGGTCAGCTTGGCCTTGCACTGGGTTCGCTGACGCCCGACGTCCGCGATCAGCTCAACGTGCCCGATGGCACGCAGGGTGCTCTCGTGCGTAGCGTACGCTCTGGTTCGCCGGCGGACGACGCCGGTCTACGGCCCGGGGATGTCATCGTTGGGGTCGGCAACCAGAAAGTGTCGTCGCCATCCGATGCGACCAAGGCGATTGCCGCGGCCATAACCGCCAAGAGCCACGCAGTCGCGCTGAGAGTACTGCGGGACGGGGAGGTCGCGTTCGTGGGTGTGACTGTCGGTGAAGCCGCCGGCTGATTGCATCGTGGCGCGACGGTTTCCATGCCGGAATGTCCGCACGGCATGGCGGAGGCGCGGTGCCCGGCGGACCGCACCGCGCCTCCGATCTCGTCAAATGTGACCGGCGCCCTGCGCGGCCAACATCGCATCGCTTTCCGCCTCAGCCTCGGTCGTTCTGTTGAAGTAAGCGTTCAACAGCACGGCGGCGAGCGACGTCATGATGATGGCGTCGCCGAAGATCGGCTTAAGTTCCGCGGGCATGATCCGGAAGAAATTGGGCGAGACCACCGGAATCACGCCGAACCCGATCGAGATCGCCACGATCAGCACGTTGTGCCGTTGCGTCGTGAAATCCACCGTTGAGAGGATCTTGATCCCGGTGGCCGCGACCATGCCGAACATGATGAAGCCTGCCCCGCCAAGTACGCATTGCGGCACCGAAGCGACGACATAGGCCAATTTTGGCACAAGGCCGAGCGCCAGCATGATCACACCGCCGGTCGCACAGACCCAACGGCTATAGACCCCGGTCACTCCGACCAGGCCAATGTTCTGCGAATACGAGACATATGGAAACGTATTGAACAGGCCGCCGATCAGAGTTCCCAACGAGTCGGCGCGCAATCCGCGCTTGACGTCCTCGGGGCCGACTTTGCGGCCGGTCATCGCGCCCAAAGCGAGGAACATGCCGGTCGCTTCGATGAACACGATGGTCACGACCAGGCACATGATCAAACATGGTACGAGGTGAAACGTCGGAATGCCGAATTGCAGCGGCAGCACGACGCGCAGCCAGGCCTCGTTGCCAATCCCGGAGAAATCGGTCCAGCCCAGGGCGATCGTCAGGACGTAGCCCGCGGCGATCCCGATCAGCACTGACATATTCGCCAAAAATCCCTGGGCGTATTTGATCACGAGCAAAATGATCATCAGCACCAGCGCGGCGACGGCGAGGTAGCCTCCGGCGCCGAAATCCGCCGCGGTGGCGCCTCCGCCGGCCCAACCGATGCCGACACGCATCAGCGAAACGCCGATCATGGTGATGATCGAGCCGGTAACGACCGACGGAAAGAAGCGCAATACTTTGTGCACGAACGGTACGACCAGCAGGCCGAACATCCCGCCGACCAGGACGGCGCCATAAATTCCGGTCAGCCCGACGCCGGGCATCGCCGCCATCGCCAGCATGGGGGAGATCGAGACGGCGGTGACTCCCATGATCACCGGCAAACGGATCCCGAACCAGCCGACCCCGACTGTTTGGACCAAGGTGGCGATGCCGCAGGCGAACAGGTCGGCATTGATCAGCAGGGCGACCTGATCCTTCGGCATGTGCAGCGCGCCACCGATGATCAGCGGGACGGCGACGGCGTTCGCGTACATGACAAGGACGTGCTGAAGTCCGAGTGCGAATAATCTGGGCAATGGTAGGATTTCGTCGACGGGATGGACCGGTTCCTGCACGGCGATGCCTCCTAACGTGCCAATCAGATTTTACCTGGGCCTCATCCATGCATGATGTATGCCAAATTGCTTGTTGGCCCCATGTAACCACAGGGCCCGACACCGGGGGGCCTGACCTTAGCTCGCCACCGAGCCTGACCCCGGTCGCCACCAGGCCTGCGATCCGTTGTCACCAAGCCTGACCTCGCGCCGTCACCGGGCCTGACCCCCGGGCCTGACCACACGTCACCACCGGGCCTGTTCCCGTCGCCAGAGCCTGCGCCCCGTCGTCACCAGGCGTGCCCTCGCGTCGTCACCAGGCCTGCTCCCCTGTCATCACCTGGCTCTGACCCGGTGATCTCTCGCGGCACGGCGGAGCGACGGAGGGTTGGTTCAGCGGACGGTCACGACATGGTTGGCGTCAAAGTCGACTGTCGACCCGCCGTGGCTGCCAATCAGCGGCAACGCCGGAATATCTCCAAATCCGCACAGCCGGCCGTCCTCCTACCCCCGCCCAGGGAAGATGAACTCCCACGGGGACGATTCCTTGGTGATGTCCGTCATGACCTCGATCAGAGTCGGTGCGTTTTCCGTCAGCGCTTCGGTCAACGCTCCGCGCAGCCCGCCGGCATCCGTGACCCGCCAGGATCGGACCCCGAACGCCTTCGCATAGGTCTGGAAATCCGGATTGCTCAGCGCCGATCCCGACTCGCGGCCCTCGAACAACCGCCGCTGATCGCGCAGCACGTTGCCATAGGATTCGTTATTGAAAAGAATTGTTACAAGATTGATCCCGTATCGAACCGCCGTCGCAAGGTCCGAGCCGCCGAACAGAAATCCGCCATCGCCGGTTACCGCGATCACGGGCCGGTTCGGCTGCCCAACCTTTACCCCCAACGCGGTTGGGAACCCCGCCCCCAGAGTCCCGGAAAACCCGGACGTGATCAACGTTCTCGGCTCATGGAACGGGAAGCCAAACCAGGACACATAGCCCACCTGCGTCATTTCGTCGCAGAGAATACCGTTCTCTGGCAGCAGTTCGCGGATGACCTCCAGATATCCCATCTGCGGCTGCACCGACTGCAGCGAAGCCCATGCATCCTTCTTCGCCTGAGCGATTGCCGCGCCTCGCGCTGCGTCGGAGCGAGGCTTCACCGCCTCGGTCAGCGCACGCGCACCGTCGGCCGCATCGGCGACGATCGGAACATCTGCTCGCACGCGATGCATTTCCGACGGATCGATATCGATCCGGGCAAGTTTCAATCCCGCCGGGAGTGCGCCCCACCGCCCTGCCGGCACGTCGAGCCGCGTTCCGATCCCGATCAGCAGATCGGTCGTGGACCACAGCTTCAGTGCGGCGGGCACCGTCAGTCCCAGGGGATGGCGGTCATCGACGATGCCTCTGCCGCCGCGAAACGAAACGACTGGCGCGCCGATCTTCTCGGCGAGGGCCAGGATCTCCGCGCTCGCGTGCAGCGCACCG
>Ga0206879_1039_pt2 | contig 11754 bp, 8 predicted proteins | sample Alteio_BWOrgCont_5_FD_152897 | JGI IMG/M metagenome (GOLD analysis project Ga0206879, IMG submission 152897) | Enriched cells from forest soil in Barre Woods Harvard Forest LTER site, Petersham, Massachusetts, United States -... | ecosystem: Environmental > Terrestrial > Soil > Temperate forest > O... | reverse complement strand
GCGCCTGCAATTGATCCACCCTGTTTTGCAAAGCCGCGATCTGCTCTCTTAATTGGGCCGTGTCGTCAGCCCAGACTTTGGGGCTTAAAACCAGCATGCCCGATGCCAAAATAATGCCGGCTATGATTTTAGGTGAGCATAGGATTTTCATAGAAACCTCCCCGTTTAAAATTATTTTAAACTTTGGTCTCAAAAGCCAGGTCATCACCCTGGGCTTCCACGAAAATTTTCTGGCCTTGCCTTAGCTCGCCTTGCAGCATACGCAAGGCAATGGGGTCTTGCAATAATCTTTGGATGACACGCTTTAAAGGCCTGGCGCCGTAAACGGGATCATACCCCTGCCGCCCCAAAAGATCCTTGGCCTTATCCGACATTTTCAGTTCAATGCCGCGGGCCTTAAGGCGCTCAGCCAAAATGGAGACTTGAATGTCCACGATCTTCTTTAAGTCCTTGGCCGTTAGGCGATGAAAGACAATAATCTCATCAATCCGGTTGAGGAACTCCGGCCGGAAATGCCGCCTCAACGCATCATTAATGCGGTTATCGATTTCTTTTTGATCATCCAGGCTTGCGATCTCGGCAGTGCCGATATTGGAAGTCATGATGATAATGGTGTTTTTGAAATTCACCACCCTGCCCTGGCTGTCGGTAAGCCGTCCATCATCGAGAATCTGCAGCAGCACGTTAAAAACATCCCCGTGCGCTTTCTCGATTTCGTCAAAAAGCACCACGGCGTAGGGTTTGCGGCGGATGGCCTCGGTCAATTGCCCGCCTTCTTCATAACCCACATAGCCCGGCGGAGCGCCGATCAGGCGTGCCACCGCATGTTTTTCCATGTACTCGCTCATATCAATGCGCACCATGGCATTCTCATCGTCAAAAAGAAACCAGGCCAATGATTTGGCCAGTTCAGTTTTACCGACGCCGGTGGGGCCTACAAAAATAAACGATCCCGAGGGACGATTGGGGTCGGTAAGCCCCGTGCGCGAGCGCCGGATGCAGGAAGCAATGGCTTCAATGGCCTTATCCTGCCCCACCACGCGTGCTTTAAGCGCGTCTTCCATGTGGATGAGCTTCTCGGTTTCAGCCTGCATTAATTTCGAAAGAGGAATCTTGGTCCAGCGCGAGATAATTTCAACCACATCTTTATCGGAAACTTCTTCTTTAAGAAGGCCGCCGTCTTTTTGCAATTTGGCCAACTCTTTGTTGCCGGCTTCCAAATCTTTGTTAAGTTCCACAAGGGTGCCGTAACGGATCTCGGCGACTTTATTGAGGTCGCCTATCTTTTCCGCCTTGATCTCCTCGGATTTTTTCTCTTCGATCTGCGCCTTGATGGAACGGATGCGGTCGATCACTTTTTTCTCGTTCTGCCAGCGCAGGCGCATGGCCTTATTGACTTCTTTGAGACGGCTCAATTCCTCGTCGATCTTCTTTAGACGATCCTTGGAAGGCGCGTCAGTTTCCTTTTTAAGCGCCTGACGTTCGATTTCCAGACGCCGGATGTCGCGCTCGTTGATATCCAGCTCCTGCGGCATGCTGTCAATTTCAATACGCAGGCGCGAGGCCGCCTCATCGATTAAGTCAATGGCCTTGTCCGGCAGAAATCTATCGGTGATGTAACGCTGACTCATCATGGCCGCGGCCACAATGGCGGAATCCTGAATGCGCACCCCGTGATGCACTTCATATTTTTCTTTAAGCCCGCGCAAAATGGCAATCGTATCTTCCACACTCGGCTCTGAGACCATGACCAGGGCAAAACGTCTTTCAAGGGCCGCGTCTTTTTCAATATATTGGCGGTACTCATCGAGGGTGGTGGCACCAATGCAATGCAAAGTCCCGCGCGCGAGCGCCGGCTTTAGCATGTTGGAGGCATCCATCGAGCCTTCCGCGCGTCCCGCGCCAACAATTGTATGTAACTCATCAATGAATAAAATAACGGATCCACTTTGATTCTCCACTTCTTTTAAAACAGCTTTAAGCCGATCTTCAAATTCCCCACGGAATTTGGCGCCGGCGACCAATGCCCCCATATCCAAAACAATCACCTTCTTGTTCTTAAGTCCTTCGGGGACATCGCCTCTAAAAATCCGTTGGGCCAGACCTTCGACGATGGCAGTCTTGCCCACGCCGGGCTCACCGATCAGCACCGGATTATTTTTAGTGCGTCGGGAAAGCACCTGGATGACGCGGCGGATTTCCTCGTCGCGGCCGATCACAGGGTCTAACTTGTCTTTGGCCGCCAACTCAGTCAGGTCCCGGCCGAATTTCTCCAACGGCTTTTGTATTTCTTCAGGATTTTGATTCATAGTTATCTTTTAAGGACCATTCCAACACCGGGTGTTGGAATGGTCCTTACTTCCTTACTCAACTTGAATGTCGATTGATTTTGGTTGGGCGGCCTCAAGCTTAGGCACGCTCAGCTGTAATACACCGTCCTTATAAGCGGCATGGATCTTGCTGTTGTCTACACCAGTGCCCAGATTAAGGGTGCGCACAAATCGGCCATAGCGGCGTTCGACGCGATGGAACTGCTTGTCCTTTTCTTCATTTTCGGATTTGCGTTCGCCTTCAATGGTCAAAACGCCGTTTTCCACGGACACCTTGATATCTTCCTTATTAATGCCCGGAAGGTCAAGTTTTAAAACATACTGGTTGGTTTCCTCAACAACATCCAGCGCCGGATAAAAATTTCCGCTGCTGAAAAAATAATCATCGTCGAAGAAACGGTTTAACACTTCGTTGGTTTGGGGTGTGCATGCGACTAGTCTCATCTTATCTTCTCCTTTTTGTCATTCCCGCGAAAGCGGGAATCCAGTTATTATTAGCACTCTGTTAATACGTCTGCTAACTTTAGGTCCTTAAAAAGGAGCTGAGAATTTCTGGCACTCTCAACTCCACATTGCTAATATAGCACAAAATTATTTCTTGTCAAGAGCAGCGCAATTCTATGGATCACCACGACCGTCCCCTTCTCTATTTTAAAAACTTCTCATACCCTACGGGACTGCTATATGCCAAATAACTTACCGAACCGGTCGTCTGGGTTCCCGGCGTGCTTGTAGGGACTATCTGGGTATCAAGCAAGTCTCCGTTTTTTACGGTAGCTGTTCCAGACGTACCTGTACTGCCTGTTACTGAATTGCATATCGTCACATTGCTTGACCCGCCCACATAACAAGACGGTCCCCCTGAAGGAGTGGCCCCATTATCTCTTAAGCTAAAAGTGAATTTCGTATTGGACCCTGGAGCTGTATCTGTAAATACATAAATGGCCTGAATGGTCATGGCATTGGATACCTGTTCGGTCAGGCTCTCGCCGGCCGCCGCTTCATTGCCCGGCCTGCCGGAAACCTCGTTGTAGGTATTGGCATTATTTGTCCATTGGGTGGATGCGTTCCCCATCATGATAGGGAATTGGCCTGGAACAGATGGAATAAAGGTCGCGCCTATGCCCGTTTGAATACCTGAGACTGTTCCTCCGACAGCGACACTAACATAAATCTGGTCTCCTGCTGAAATTGTTATGGGATTAGCTGTGTCTTCATTGCTTGTTTGGCTTGTCCCTTGTATTTCGGTTGAAAGACTTGTTGTACTCCCGTTCTGAACAACGGTAAACGTAAGTGAATTCCCGCTTCCCAATGCCGATCCACTCACTGCATAGAGATTAGTCAAAGTTCCGGCACATGGCATAACAACAGTCACTCTCTGGGGGCCATCACCGGTACCTGCAACATATCCGTGACCTACGGATATAGGAATAAGATTACCGTTAGTAATAGTTCCAAAGTTACCTTGCCCGGTCCCTAAAGCTACTTCGTTATTAACATCGGGAATAAAATCAACAACCCATGAAGCTTCTTCTGCTGTAGGACTGCCTGCGGGATGAACGTGGATCTCTAGTAAATCTCCGGCTTTAACATGGATGGTGTGAGTTAAATCACTGGCAGAACTTCCGCTAAAAGCGCCCGTTGTTATGACAGTATCCGTATTGTTATCGTTGATCGTGAACGTATAGGTTCCGGAGGATGGCGCGCCGCTTAGAACGACCCTGAAATATCTTAAAGTACCGGAATTGGGGAAAAGATTTGGTTCAGAAGCAGCAAAGCTAGCAAAATATCCATCCTGGTCCGCGTTAGCATAAAGACCTTGGTAAGTGTCCGATGCTGTTGTCATGGCAATGGATGGCATGCCTCCGATCAATACCTGCTGTGTCTGCGCAAAACAAGGCCAAGCTAAAAACAAAAACAAGGAAAATAAGAGTATCTTTTTCATTAGGCCACCCCCTGGCAGACCCATACACTGTTGGTCCCATCGTATTGCAAATAAACCCTTAATTCCGTGCTTGCCGTTGTTTGGATCGGTAAAGTCACGGCATTGCCGGTAAAGCTGGCACCCCAGGTGATGCTGCGGGAGGTGCCGTTGTCCGTGAAGATGATTTCGATGATGTCCCCGTCCCTGGGTGAGCCAGAGGTGGATATTGAGGTGATGTTGGCATTTAAGCCGGTAAACTCGAATATGTCATCATTGTCCGTATCAACCGAGGGGGTGGCTCCTGGCGCGCTGGTTGAGGTAACGCGATAGACCACCCTGCCGCGGTAGGTCCCATTGCCGGCTGATCCGACATCCAGGTTATATGCCGGTACCCATGTGCCGATGCCCACATTACCGTTCATGACAGACAAACCAGCAAAAGAAGTAATCGTTGTCCCGATTCCCACATTGCCCTGGACAATCATATTTCCAACAGGTATGGCAGTTTCTACATATGCAGAACTGGCATTTGTGCCAATTCCTATTGCACCTGCATAAAATGTTCCTATGCCAACCGAACCATTCGTCGTAATAACTTGACCCACACCTTGACGTACGAAACCAGAATCTGCGGCAAAATTCCCTCCTGTTATAGCAGTATTACTAGAAAAACCCATACCACTTCCTGAGGCCATAATCAAACCCTTATATGATCCATAGTCTCCGATAGATGCATAATTGTTAGCCCCATAGGCAATTGTAAGCATGCCATTTCCGTTATAAATGTCCACCCCTGTTGCTGCTGATGGGTTACCATTTTGTAAACTAAGCACATATTCTCCCCCTCCTGTCCCTAACGTCAACGGCGCTACAGGCACCCAGGTGCCGATGCCCACGTTGCCGTTCATCACTGTCAATGCCCCTTCACCCGCACCACCGGTAAACGCGGTGCCGATGCCTACGTTATGAGATTCGATTTCAAAACCCGTCGGTGCGGCGGTACCAATACCCACATTGTTGCTGTTGGTCGTCGTGTAGATTTCGCTGCCAGTCTGAGTCCAGCCTGCTGCGGATACATTGCCCGGCGCGGTCCATGAGGCGTCCCCTGCACTGTCCGTCGCTGTCAGCACGTAATTGGCCGCTGGTGCCTGACCGCTCATGGTCAAGCCTGTGGTGCGGATGGTCCCCGTGACATCCAGCGCCTGGCCCGGGACCAGGGAACCAATGCCGACATTGCCGCCAGTAACGATGAATCTTCCACCAAATGGATTAAAAGTGCCGATCCCGATATTCCCTGCTCCAGAAGTATTAGTAAGGTTATACATATTTATCCCATAAATCGTATTACCTATATTCAACGTATTGCTGGTGTTTCCTGTTAGAGTATCCGTACTGGCGTCTGTTCCAATCAAAATATTATTTGAACCCGTTGTCAGTGTCCCAATGCCGACATTTTGCCCAATTTCTACGTTGTTTGATCCACTTGTCATTACATCACCGGTATTGTTCCCAATCGCTGTATCCCCTGACCCTGAAAATGAAGCGCTGCCAAGAGCTAAATATCCCAAAGAAGTATTATAAGATCCGTTTCCCTCATTTTGAGAGCCCGTGCCAACAGCAGTGTTATCCGTTCCGCTTGAGACACCGTTACCAGCCCTTTCTCCAATAGCAACAATTCCAGAACCAGTTGTGATCGCATAACCGGCATTGTAACCTATTGTCGTATCATTAGCGCCTGTTGTAAGTTGCCAGCTTGCATAGTGACCAACTGCCGTGTTATCTGTCGATGCCGATGTTGTCGAAGCCGTACCCGCCAAGGCATTATAACCAATGGCCACATCCCCATATGCTGCTGAAGAAGGCGTATGTAGCATGGCATTTATGCCTATCGCAATAGAAGCGTCAGCTGTGCTATCTACGATTGGGAAGGATATGCCATTAACTCCTTTAATATCTATTCCGCCATTAACATCAAGATTGTTAGCCGGCACCCAGGTGCCGATACCCACGTTGCCGTTCATTATCGACAAAGCCCCTTCACCAGATCCACCAACAAAGGTCGTGCCGACACCCACAGCCGCGGTGGTGCTAAGGCCAATATTGCCCGAGGCGCTGTAATTCCAATAATTGGAACCAATGGTTCCCGGAGTCACCCATGCCGTATCCCCTGCGCTGTCGGTTGCAGTCAACACATAATTGGCTGCAGGTGCAGCCCCGCTCATGGTAAAGCCTGTGGTGCGAATCGTGCCGGTGACGTCTAAAGCTTGGCCGGGATTGACAGAGCCGATGCCCACATTGCCGCTCATTACGGTCAACGCGCCCTGGGGAGTTGCAGTGCCAATACCTACATTCACCGGCCCGCTTTCAAGCCCGCCAAAAATTACATTTTGGGCTGTCGTTCCTTCCACATCCAATATGCCGGCTGTAAGCCCGGTGCCAATGCCCACATTGCCGTTTTTATCAATGACCATACCGAGAATTTGACTGCCGGCGCCGTTTCGCGTATCAAATTGGAATCCCTGACTTGTTGCTCCGGACTTTTGAGCAAACAGTAAGTCCTTTGTATCTTCCGTTGTTCCAGAAGTCAGCTGTATAAAGGAAAAAGTGCCGGTTGTTGTAGTATCAATTTGCAAGACGCCTTTAACATCAAGCGTATTGGCCGGCAACCACGTGCCGATACCCACATTGCCGTTCATGACCACAAAACCACCCTGCGGGGTCGTTGTGCCAATGCCGATATTGCCGGAAGAAGCAGTATTAAACGGCATATAACCGGCATGGGCTGGGCGTGCGGCCAGCACAGCGAGTAACACCAAAATTGTACGTAATAATCGGATCATCTATTTACTCTGTCACCTTTATCAATCTCCAGCCATTACCAGCCCGTTGGAACTGGCGAAGTTCCAGCCGCTGTTGCCTGATACATTAATGGAATTGATCCCCGCGTCCCACGTGGCCCCGCCGGTGGCAGCGCTGTCTTTGAGCGAAAGAAAATCACTGCTGATAGTCCCCGAAGACTGCGATAAGGTGGCGGCCGAACCCGCCGTGGTGGCATTGATGGTGATCAAATTGCCTGCCGAGCCCGAGGCGCTGAAAGCCGTGAAGGTCTGGGTGGTGCCTGAGGTGAAGGTCACGGTCTTGGGCGCGTTGATGGTAAAATTATTGAAGGTATTGCTGCCGGAAAAAGTGACGGAGCCTGAGCCGCCGCCGGTGATACTGAGATTTTTATAGGTGAACCCAGCACCCTGAAAAGTTTTGGCCGTTGAACTGGTGTCGGTGATATCAATGGTGGAGGTATTGGCATTGATCGTCAGGCCAGAGCCAGAGACATTCCAAACGGTGGTTCCTGTTCCATTTAAAGTCCATGTTCCGGAACCCATGGTAAGAACGCGAGTGGCGGAACCATTGGGATTTTGAAACTGTGTTCCTTCGGCAGTCACATTAAAATTATTCGCATTAAAAGTGCCTCCATCCAATTCAAGGATCCCTGACAATGAAAGATTATCCTGGATCGTAAGTGTCGAGCCGACTACATCAGCATCTATTTCACCCAATTGATTGCCTGCGGATGTCAGCGTAGCCGCGGCTGTTCCTTCGAAATATATAAATCTATTGGATGCAGATGTTACAGTCATCCCGGAAATCAATGTCAAAGAACCAAACATAGAAAAAACACTACCGTTGCCATTGGTAATATTCCATGTTGGTGTATTAGTGGCCCCTGTCCAAGTAATGTTACTACCCGCCCTTGGCATGTCTTCTGTTACAGTGATCCCTGTGGTGGAAAATGAATTGGCGTCAAAAACCACATTGTCCTGGCACAAGGGCACACGGCCTGAGCCTCCCGTGCCGCCAGAGCCTAAATACCAATTAGCTGAATTCGACCAGGTGCCCGTGCCCCCATACCAGTATTGGGTGGCAGCGCTGGTGAAGGTAATACCTGAATTATTCCCGCAATTCCCGGAATTGCCGGTGATACCGGAAAGATTCCAGCTGGCAGTACCTGCAGCCGTAATATTTTGAAAATCTACATTGGATGCCGCGACAGAACCATTAACAGTTATTGTCAATGGCGAACCGATAGCTTGTCCGCTGGTTGTCACCAGCGCGCGGTTAGTCGCGCTGTTACCATTAACGGTAAAAGTACCCGTCACAGTTGGCGCTGAACCTTGAAAGGTATAGGAATTGAATTTAGATGCAGTGCCCGTAAAGGTCAAATTCGCGATGGTCGGGACACTTCTAAGATTACAAGAACTGCCATTGCAAGTAAGTGTGCCGGTAAAAGTGGATGAACTGTTAGTATTTGCGCTGCCAGCTGCTCCCAATGTCAAGTTGTAAAAAGCAAACGTTCCGGTGGATAAAAATGCTCCGCCCGTTGTTATTATGGTTGATGTCCCCGCGTTAACAGTCATATTGGTTACTGTGGGATACATGGTCCATACAGTGCCTGATCCGGTGCATGTAAAACTCGAAGAACCCAAGGTCAACGTACGGGTATTACTATTAGTAGATGTAAAGAATCCCACACTGACAGTTTCGTTATTGGTATTAAGGGTCCCAGCTGTCAAGGTCATGGTGGCTGTAGAACCTTCGGTAAATGTATCTTCCAGCGTCCATCCCCCGCCCGAACCGTTAAAGGTCACATTGCCCAAGGTTTGTCCGCCGGTTGTCACCGTGTTCCCGGTAGTGGTGGATACAAAGCTGATGGCTGAAGTAGCGGCATTGCCCAAGGTATAGGTCATCCCGGAAACAAAGGTCAGGCTGCCGCCGGAGGCGCTTCCGATGGTCAAGGTGGTTGCGGCCGGATGCGAAATGGTGCCGGTAAAACCGGTGCAGGTGATGCTCTGGGCGACCGAGGAGCTTGAGAGCGTAATTGTCCCCGTGCCGGAGTTGCCGTCGAAATAGACATCATCGGAAGAAGTGGGCACTGAAGCTCCCGACGCCCCGCCTGAACTGGCCGACCAATTGGCCGTGGTCGTCCCGTCCCAGGTGGCGGTACCTCCAACCCAGTAGCGGCTGGCGGCAAAAGCCGTACTACTTACCCCCAACATCCCCGCTAAAATGAACGCTCTTATTAAAAAAGTGACTGTCACCTTTTTCGGGGAAAATACCCCCGTTCTCCTTTCAGAAATGATTACGCCACACTCATTTTCCGATAACCGAATTTCTCCAAACTGAGTTATTAAGGACAATTCCTGTCCCATTATTTGCCGCCAAAAAATCAGCGATGATGGCCGTAAAAGCAGTATTAGTAGTATTTGTCCATGTTGTAGAATACGACCCGTTGGCTGAAGCCAAGACTAAATACGCAAATTCATAGCTATTATCAGCAGAGGTAAGCGCGGTAAACCCGTTGGTTGGTCCTGAAGAATTGTGGCCTGTCCCCGTGGTTTCAGCCACAATCAGGACATTTCTCATATTCGCCGGAGTCAGCGAAGCTGTGGAAAATGTTGATGAAGTCCCGGTATTACCCGCATGTTGATCCACTCCAGATGTTGTCAGAAGGCCGCTCCATTCAGAAACGTTGTATATAAAATTGGCTGAAGCGTTCGTGTTTACTGAAATTGATGTGCCTGCCCCGGCAGTGACCACTCCATACCATAAATCTTGTGAACGATTGATGTTTGTCGAATATCCTGAGTTCCATACCACATTTGTTTCAGTAACGCCTGTAACATTGACTCCTGTTGTATTTCCGTTAGAAAGAAGAATTAAAACATCTCCAGCAACGGGAGTTTGAGTCAATGTGACAGTGTAACTTGACACAACTGCTGTTATGCCGCTTACTTGTTGAACTGGAACTACAGAAATATTATTGGCAAAGCAATAAGCCGGCATAAGAAGAAATATGATCAATAAGGTTTTTAAGTGCATACCGACGCCCAAGCTCCGCTAAAATATCCCAAAGTCCCATCTGATTTAAAACATGCTTCATAAGGAACACCCGTCCCTATCCCAACATCCCTGATGCGGCCGCCGGATACGTCTAACAAAGCGCCCGGTGCTAAACTGCCGATCCCAACATTACCGGAACCCCCGACCTGAAGAGTAGCTACCGGTGCCCATGTTCCAATACCCACATTGCCGTTCATTACGGCCAATCCTCCGGCCGGAGTTGTCGTGCCGATGCCCACATTGCCGACAATTTACGGTTCATTTAGATTTTGCTTGCCATTTCTTATGGTTACTTAAATAACCGATTAAGGCCAGGATTGGATCTAATGGATACCGACCCCTCCAGCCACCTTCCTGATAAAGTGGATGACCATGTCATAGCCACTGAACCTGCCGCAGCGTTATTGCCGTGATACCCGCACCCCCAGTCCTGATTACCGTTATTACCGTTTTTAATAAAGGTAGTCGAGCCTGTCGTATTTGGCACACCGCTGACTGTCTGAACAACCGTGTCAACCACATATTCATTGCCATGGTTGGTGGTCAAAGAACCGGAAAAAGTTGATGCGGCTGCACCTGTGTTAGTCGTGGAGCTGTCAATAGGGCTTTGCTCATTGGCTCCTGTCCAGAAAATGGCTTCCGCAAAAAGACCTGTCCAGTCACCTGATGAAGCAGAAACCACCACGTTGGTTGATCCAGAAGCTGGATTGACAATATAATAAATGGCAACAGCAGTCCCTAAGTTGGTGTTCGTTGCTCCCGGTACCAATGTCATGTTCACCCCGTTCCATGTCACTCCTGAAATCGTTGGCGCGGAACTATAAAAATACCCAATAAGCACCATACCCAAGACATTGTTGCCGGACACCGTTGGTGAACTAAAGGTCAATGAATTGGTGGTGGAAAAACTCGCGCCACGATTGCCGGTCCCCAGTGTCAAGGCAAAGGCATTACCAGCCGCTAAAAGAAACAATATCGTTAAAATCAATCTTGTCATCATGCAACCCCTATGCAATCCCATTTGCTTGCCGTAGCGTTCCATTGCAAAAATACTTTTATAGGTGTGCTGGACACTGTAGTGGCAGGCAAAGTCACGGTGGTTGATTCGAAACTGGCTCCCCAGGTTATCCCCTCGGCTGAGCCGGCGTCCGTGAAAATAATTTCCATAATGTCCCCATCCCTAGATGTTCCTGTCAAATTTGTGGTCATTGAGGTAATAGGTGTGTTCAAGCCTGTAAACTCGAATATATCGTCATTGTCCGTGTCAACTGAGGGGGTCGCTCCGGGGGCGTTGGTTGAGGTAACACGATAGACCACCCTGCCGCGGTACGTCCCGTTGCCGGCTGAGCCGACATCAAGGTTATACGCCGGCACCCAGGTGCCGATGCCTACATTGCCGTTCATGACGGACAAACCTGCGGCCGTTGTGAAGGCTGTCCCAATCCCAACATTCATTTCAATTTCATGGTTGGTGGGAGCCCATGTGCCTATACCGAGATTGCCTTGCACAATCAACCCACCTGAAGGAGCGGTATTACCTTCATAAGATGAAGCATTGCCTGTCCCTATCCCCACACTTCCATTGACTACCAACGTGGAATTGAC
>Ga0206879_1202_pt1 | contig 11791 bp, 13 predicted proteins | sample Alteio_BWOrgCont_5_FD_152897 | JGI IMG/M metagenome (GOLD analysis project Ga0206879, IMG submission 152897) | Enriched cells from forest soil in Barre Woods Harvard Forest LTER site, Petersham, Massachusetts, United States -... | ecosystem: Environmental > Terrestrial > Soil > Temperate forest > O... | reverse complement strand
CGGTAAGGGCCCCCTCGTTCATGCCATTATGAAGGATTTCTGTAAGAAGTACCCCTGGATAACTTATGATGCGCTCAAAAAAACATTTCCTGGAAAACTTCGCAATCAATACGGCATCTTTACAGATGTAAAAATTGCTCAAAAGGTAACTGACACCTACAAGGGCATACCTAAGTACTTTGTCAAACCCGCTGATCAAATTAAACTGGTGGATAGGACGATTGTAGTTTGCAACCAATTCTCCCTAACAACTATCCAGCCATTCTTGAAACACGTCAAAACTCTCGGATATAAAGTAAAAAGGCTGCCGGATAAAAAATAACTGCGGCGACGAACCTCAGTCAAATTTGAGAAAGGTTAATAATGGCTTGATTTCGTATGTATCTTTTTAGGTGGTCACTGTTCACAGATAAGTTCCCGTAGCAACGTCTTCCTTGCCCTGTTATCTATGTTTTTCACCGCTATTCCAAGAGCTTTCCTGGTGCCAACGAAAATCGCCATCTTCTTGGCGCGCGTCAATGCTGTGTAAATAAGGTTTCTGTAAAGCATCGTAAAATGCTGCATTGCAATAGGAATTATCACGACATCAAATTCGCTGCCCTGAGATTTGTGAATAGTTATTGCGTAGGCAAGCTCGATGTCGATAATATCTTCCTTGCTGTAAAGTACATTCCTGGTTATTGTTCCGCTCCGGTAAGCAACTGTCAATGTCATTGCCTGGTTGTCTATTGAAGCTATCCGCCCGATATCCCCGTTGAACACCTCCAAATCATAGTTGTTCCTTCTCTGGATCACCCTGTCTCCCATGCGATACTTGCGGTCTCCCATTTCCAAAACGGGTCTGCCCTTATTTTCTGAATCATAGGTGGATTGGATAAGCCGGTTTAGATTATGGGTGCCAAGACTTCCAACGGTCATGGGCGACAGAATCTGAACTTCCAAATCCTTGTTGAGTTTTTGTCCTATTGTTTGCGTGTATAAACGAACGATCATTTCAGAAGATGTAAATCCGTAGTGCAAAGACGACCAGGGATGTATTGTCTTGAGCACCTCCTGAAGTGCCGAACCCTGATTTTTAGATTTCATGAGCGTATTGATGTCTGCATGAATGAATTCTTGTGGGATCGAAAAGATGTAAGAGCGGACCCCTTGTTCGCGAATCTTATCAATTTCCTCCTGTGAGGTGGGTTCGATATAAAACTCATTCGTCAACCTTACCGATTTAAAAGTGTCCGCAACCGATGTACTTTCCCTAAGAAATGCCTGGCCGTCCTTCATGACTACTTCTTTCAGGGTCTTGCTGATTTTTGTGATAAACGTCATCTGGTCTTTGGTGGCCTCCTCCGAATCAACAAAAAGGCAATCGATTGATTCGTTCCAAATAGCCGGATTGTTGATGGGGGACTCTATTTTGGGTATCGTTCCTGTATTAATTTCGTGAGCATATTTTATTATTAAGCTCTGCTCCGCCTGCCGGAATACTTTCGCAAGCTTGTAATAGGGAATCCTCTTGCTGTCTATCAGGTCTCTCAAAACGTTTCCGGCTCCAACGGACGGTAGCTGATCCGCATCACCTATGAACAAAATCTGGGCAGACAGAGGAACTGCATCCAAAAGAGAAGCTGCAAGCGAAATATCGAGCATGGAGCATTCGTCGATGATCAGAAAATCCGTTTCCAGTGGGTCTTCCTTCGTCTTCTTGAATTGACCGGATGCCGGTTGCCAGACCAACAACCTATGAATGGTACTGGCTTCCTCTCCTATCACCTCCGACATGCGTTGTGCGGCTCGTCCTGTGGGAGCAGCCAGGGTGATCGTTTTCTTCATCGCCTTTAACAGGCCCACCAGAACCTTGAGTGTAGTCGTCTTACCACACCCCGGCCCACCTGTGAGAATAGAAAAAGCCTGCTGTGTAATTCCGACAACCGCACCATGTTGTTCCTGGCTGAGCTGGAGTTTGTTCTTCTCATTGTATTGCTTCAGCCACTTATTTATTCTTGCAACATCAACTTTTACTTCTTTGGCGATGAATTTCTTGACGATTTCAGAGGTCTGAAGCTCGTCATAATAAAGGGTCTTGGAATAGTAGCATTTCACAGTTGCCGCTTTATCCTTCCTGAGCATGGTCTTGAGTTCGCTGCACTTTTCCATTTCTGCAATCTCCGTTTCCACCAGTTCCTTATTATTCTGCTTCAGCAGTTTCGCTATCTCGAACTGAATCAGTTCCAACTCAAGATAACAGTGGCCCTGTGTTCGGCTTGCTGCAAGAACATGACTGATGGCGGCCCGAATACGCTTGGGGCTGTTTTTGTCGATTCCCATGCTCAGGGCAATCTTATCGGCAGAGAAAAATCCTATACCGTAAATATCCTTGGATAACTGGTAGGGATTGTCCTTTATGATTTTAATCGCACCATTACCGTATTTCTTGAATATCTTGACAGCGAACAGCGTGCTCACCCCGTATTCCTGCAAGAACAGCATCACATTCCTGATCTCACGGTGTTCAGTCCAGGAGGATTTTATCTGCACCAGTTTCTTATGGGCAATTCCATCTACCTCAGTGAGGCGTCCGATGTTGCCTTCAAATACATCCAGGGTATCTTTGCCGAAATGAGAAACTATCCGTTTGGCTATTTTGGAACCCACGCCATATATCAGACCAGAACCGATATACTTTTCAAGGGCCGAAACGGATGAAGGTTTCTTCTCCGTTACCTTGTGAGACTTAAACTGTTCGCCATATTTTTGGTGTCTTATCCACTCTCCCTCAAATTCCATCGTGGCACCGGCGAAAATACTCATCTGGTGAACCGTTACTGTTTTCACCTCATGAGGGCTTTTTACCGGGCTTACTTGTAGCACCGTCCATCCCGATTGAGGATCATGGTAGGTTACTCGCTGGACTATACCAGTAAATGATTCCATGCCCGTAAAGTTAGGAAGTAATGTTAAACCTATTTTCTAAGGAAGAAATGTTCGGGTTATGAAATTAAGCAAAACAGGATTTAACCGGTCTCACATCAGACCCATCGGTGTCTTTATACCCTTCCTGCCATCACATTTGCGTTGGGTAGAGCAGGAAGTAATACCCAGGACAATTACAACCAGCAGGAAGCACAAAACAACGTTGAACCGACCTGAATATTTAGCTGAGGGTATCATGATAATCGGTATTTCAAATATCCTGCCAAAAAGGTTAACTCAAAGTGCTGGTATTGAGGTCTTTTAGAGGATTACCTCGCTTACACCGTTTAACAGTAGATCGTCTGTATGAACAGCTTTTCACTACAGGTACGTTCAGAGTGTGTATAAGAGATGTTAAAAAAAGGATCACACCCTGCCGGACTACACTTCGCGCTTCGCGCTACGTTCCGTCCGGAAATTACGAGTGATACGTAAGAAAAAGTTTAACGTCAACAATTCAGATTTTTCCTTTCAAGCCCGTTAAAGAAGAAGTTAATAATTCTACGCTCCCAAAACCAGATTGTTTCGCCTTTTGGAAAATTTAGCGATAATTTAGCATTGGCTTTTCTTTAATAGAACAAACATGAAAAAGAAGATCTCATTTGAGTTTAAACATGGGAAGGTCGATGGTATTTATATCAGGGCCACAGACCCTAATGCGCCTTTGGTGATCATTACCAATGGTCATAATGGCTTTTACAGCTACGGGATGTTCCCGTATATCCAGGAAAAGCTTTTCGAAGATGGCATTTCTTCATACAGCTACAATTTCAGTCACGGTGGTGTCCTGGGAGATGCGAATTATTTTTCCGATTTGAAGTCCTACGAGCAAAACTGCATGCGCCTGGAAACTGAAGACCTATGCGAGATAGTGAGAAACCTCAAAAATTCGGAGATCCATTTTTCAGAAAAGAACATGCTTTTCCTTCTCGCACATAGCCTGGGTGGGGCTCCTACAATTTTTGCAGCGAACAAACTTTTGGCGGAAGGCTATCCTATTGAAGGCCTCATTTTAGTATCTACTGTTAAGACCATAGCCAGGTGGGGAAAAGCGGCTATGGAGGAATGGGAAAGGAACGGTGTATACTATATAAAGAACAACCGGACAAAGCAGGATTTACCTCAGGGGAAAGAATTTCTTGAAGAAATAAAGGAGGCCAATGGCAAATGGAGCATCCAGAAGGCTTTATCCGGATTAAGAACGAAGATATTAATCGTTCATTGCGAGAAGGATGAAGCCGTTTCGGTTGATGATTCAACGGTTCTGCGCGATTGGAGCATCCAGGGTGGCAATAAAACGGATTTACATGTCATTGCTAATGGTACGCATACATTCGGCACAAAACATCCTTTCTCCGGTACTACACCTGAACTTGATTCGCTGATTAAAGTTGTCAGGGAATGGATCAAAAATAAGCTGGAAGTGCCCTCTGATGAGTTCAGGGCTATTATTTAATCCTTAATATAATTTGGAGCACCGGATCGTCCCATTGAGACCCCACGAAACGAACCTCAGGCAAATTTGCCTAAGGTTGGTGCAATAAAAAATTAAGAGTAATTTTAGAACTGAGACAACCAGAACAAAAATCCTATGTATAAAAACCAGCTTTTAGAGAATCTCAAAAGAGAAATCATATTACTGAAGCAGTTAGCCGTATTGATCGAAGAAAAGGACCTGAGCTACCGCCCAAGCGAAAAAGTAAGGAGCACTTATGAATTGATGCAATATCTTTCCGGGGTCGGATCATGGATGATGCGAAGGTTTGTGAAGAACGACATTACCCCTGAACTTCGTGAAAAGGAAATGGCGTTCAGGAATACATTAACTATGCAAAACTTTCAAGTCCGGCTGGATGAACAATGGAAGGAAATTCAAGGATACATGGAAGAAATCAGCGAACAAGATCTTTTAAATAAAGAAATTGAACTGCCCTGGAAGGAAAAAATGATTTTGGGAACAGCTATTATCAATGCTCCCATAAAATGGTTAGCCGCCTACCGGATGGAGCTTTTCATGTACCTGAAAATGAACGGCAGATCTGACCTTGCCACGAAAGATGCCTGGGTTCCGCAAGAATCTTTGGCGGCATTATAAAAACAAACCACAATGGATATAGCGCTTTGGATTGTACAGGTATTGCTGGGTTTGGCATTTGTGATTACCGGCAGCTTCAAGCTTTTTCAAACCAGAGAAAAGATTATTGCAAGCGGTGGCACCTGGGCTGAGGATTTTAAACCAGGCATAGTCAAAACAATAGCTGGGGTAGAACTTATCAGCGCGCTTTTGGTAATAGTACCCCGGCTATTAGGGCATGGGCACTACCTTACTTTTATTGGTACAGCCAGTATTGCATTGATAATGACAGGTTCTATATACATCCACATTAGGCGTAAGGAGTTCCAGCATGCAATTATAAATTTGGTGTTGTTGCTAATGGCTTTGTTTGTGGTTTATTCCGGCTGGCCGGGTTGCAATTAAATTGAAATGGTGATTAAATCACAGTTCGCTAAAGTATAAAAAATGAATAAACTTAATTCAAGCCCTTTTTCCCAGACATACTTCCACGGCACAAAGGCTGACCTAAAGATTGGCGATCTTATCACAATTGGTATTAACTCAAACTATGGACAAAGGAAAAATGCCAAATACATCTATCTGTCTGCTACTTTGGATGCTGCTATTTGGGGGGCTGAACTTGCTTTTGGCGAAGGAAAGGAAAGAATATATTTAGTGGAGCCAACAGGTTCAATTGAAGATGATCCCAATTTAACTGACAAAAAATTTCCAGGTAACCCTACCAAGTCTTACCGTTCAAAGCATCCGTTTAAGGTAGTTGGCGAGATTACTATTTGGCAGGGACATTCTTCAGAGCAGCTCAAAAAAATGAAAGATGGTATTGCACGAGCTAAGGAACTTGGCATTGAAGCAATCGAGGATTGAGTGTGGAATCCTGAAAAACACCCGAGTTTGACACTTGCTTCAGACTCGAAGCTCTGAAACATGCATAAAACCTGAAAAGTTGTTTGACTTTTTTGAAAATGTAGTGAACAAACTATTCACAAAACGTTGTTAATACTTGCATTTAGCTGTTTGATGTGATTGTTTTGCGTCGTGATGTAAACAGCCATGTTTATTAAGACCACACGAAACAGTAAAGGACAAGCATACTACCATGTAGTTGAGTCGTATCGCTCTGAAGGCAAGGTAAAGCAGCGTGTTCTGCTTTCTTTGGGCAAAGAAGACGAAGGAAAGATTCAGGATTTGACTGCTGCATTAAGTCGACACAGCGAGTCTCTTCAGGCCATCCTACAGGCTAAAAGCCTTGATGTCAAACACACATATATAGCAGGACCACTTTTAGTTCTGGAACGGGTAATGCAGGATCTTGGGATTAATGAGATTACCGTGAAGATTGCTGCAAAACATGAACGCCTGGGATTTGATTTGCTCAGAACTTTATTCACGTTAGTATTGATTCAGGTAAGGCAATGCCAAAGGTTGTTCAGAAAACTGGGGTTCAGTTTAAAAAGAGGAAGAACTGTAGTAGCCGGAGGAAGCCCAAAAGAGAAAAGGGCTTTAAAAAAAACTCCGGATGATTCGAAAGAGCAAAAAGTACGAGGTCTACTTTGAAGATGAGGTGCATTTTCAAAGAACAACTTCAATAATAAGGAGCTGGTATTTGAAAGGGTCGAAACCGGAAATAAAATCTCCGGCAGTAAAAGAGAAAAACAGCTTCATGGGTGCAATGGGAGCGGACAATGGGCAATTAATAACAATGGAAGCGGAGCAGTTTAATGCAATCAGTTTCAGAAATTTTATCAAACGTGTTTTGAAAATGGCAAAAACAAAAAAGAAAATTATCCTCGTTTTGGACAATGCGAGATTTCATCACGCAAAAATCAATAAGGTATTCATAAAGCAAATCAAAAGAAGGTTGAAATTGCTCTACCTTCCATCATATTCACCTGAATTAAACCCAATAGAGTCATTGTGGAAGAAAACAAGAAGGGGAGTTACACATAACAGATATTTTGAATCAAAGGATGAGCAAAGAAATTGCTTAAAGAGATTTTTTAGAAAATTTATAAAGCCAAATCAAACATTACTAAGTTTATCAGCAAATACATAAGACGTTTAGTATAAAATAATAGTAGGCCACATTGTCGTCGATGTTACCCTCAAGGTTTGTAAATGAGTAACCCTCTGGAATTGACCATGAATAGAGCTGCTTTCCAAGAGTATCCCGAATGATTCCCAAGGATTGTTTATCCTCATAAAAGCAAACTACCTTGTGACCAATAATCTTAGAAGACATAAGCTGCTGTTTATATTGACCAGCGAATATTGCTCCTTGGTTCAAGGCTGTGGGATCATATTCATAGAGTTCCCCATTAGGAGCATTGAAATTTGACCTTACAAGCAATTTCCCATTCATCAGCCCTACAACATCAAAATAAATATTTTTCCCTTTCACAAGAATAAAATTTCTGTTTTCGAATTTCAGGTCATCGTTCAATTCTGAAAGAGAGACCGAATGATAATTTGTATGAGATTGTTCAGGGGTTGAATAGATGATTAAATATTTTCCTTCTTCAGTGACTTCAAAACTAAAGTCCTCATCATCAGATTTTGGTTTAAAGGCGATTACATCCTGGTTAATATCCGTTCCAAGACGATGATAATAGAGTGTACGTCCCTTAATGACCTTGGTCATTGATTCATCAGGATTTATAATATCGTAGTTTACATAAAACACACCATTCTTAAACCAATATACTCTACCATATTTTACGTTATTGATTTCGTCCTTTAACAGAACCCCGGATTTCATATCTAAAAATCTGATTGTTTTCCAATCGCTTCCATTTTTTCCAATGTCAATGCCAATGTATTATTGTTCCCCGAAATAGAAATGTCAGCTATATCTATTTTGTCGGTTTTGGAAAGTTTATTCGGATCAAATAGGAAGCTCGGCTCCCTATCCCATGTACGGTAGTATAGGGAAGCTGTTTGATCCTTATCTTCATACATATATGAAAAAATATATTTCCCTTCCTTATGTACACGTTTAAAATCAATGCTGTAATAATGAGTAAGATAATCCTCAAGATTCTTTGATACGGAACCGATAAAAGTATCAGCAAGTTTTTTCTGGGTTTTTAACCATTCCAAAGTTTCGGAAGATTTAGTATTTTCAAACCATCTGTATGGATCATAGACAGATCGGCCCCAAATGGTATCGATTTGGTTTACCTTGCGGGTTTCCGGAAAGGTATACACATTTTGTGAAAACAAATGAACTCTGAGAATTAATAAGATTGCAAAGCTCACCTTCCATTTTAATTCAAAATTTCTCAAAGCAAGAATCATAAATTAAGCCAGGAAATGCTCAGTAAGTTTATTCTTTTGAGCGATGGGAATTTTCGCTACCGATATTGCGTGCTTGGCTTTTTTTCTGACTATGTTAATGTCATACTTTACCTGAAGGTTCATCCATATTTCAGCGTCTATACCTATCGCCTTTTCAAGAAGTACAGCAATAGTTGGAGTAATATTACGATGTCCATGAAGCAACAAGCTGATTTCGGATTTGCTCATTTTAATTTTATCCACTAAATCCTGTTGGCTCATGTCCCTTGCATCCAGTTCGTCTTTTATGATTTCTCCTGGATGAATTATATCACCCGGAATCATGTCATTGGCCGTTCTCTTTTTCTTATTCATAGTGCTTCGATATTTCATTAATTAATACTATTTCAATTTCATTCTTATTCCTTTCTTCAAATATCAATCGGTACTGATCATTAAGTCTTATAGAATATTCGCCTTTTCTGTTTCCTTTAAGATATTCGAAATTCAAACCTCTGAACTGACGCAATTGCAAAATATTACTGATTCCTATAAGAATTTCTACTTTTTTCTTAACCTGTTTGATAATTTCAATTCCAAAAGCATGTTTTCCTCTAATTTCCGAAATAGGAGTTTCATATAAACTTTCAAGATATTCTGTTTTGAACTCTACTCTCATACTATTATACGGCAAAGATAGTAAAAAGTTTATACTTTTGTAAACTTTTATCATTTACTTAACCGTTAATTACTAACTCACTAAAACAAAATCCACCCGGGTTCTTTTTCCGCCAGCTATTGGATCATCAAGGGAGCATCCCGGAGGCTTTCCCCTGGCCGAATATTCAAGCGTCCGGAACAAATAGGTGAGAAATGAACCGGTATATCTGTAGCAACGGATACAAGTTTTTATCTTTTCTTCAACTTCATCGGAATATCCCTTCCATCTGCGGATTTGAGGATAGCAATCAATCCATTCATCAGTTAAAAAGGTAATCCATTTTATAAGTTCCTCATACGCCGATAAATTCCCCTTTTGTCCGATTCTAACCAAACTGATTATCATTTTGTGTCGAATATATTTGTCATTGTCATCAATTGGCGCAATAAACGAATAGAGCTTATCCTTGTAAGCTGATAAAACAGTTCCGACTTCTGATTGATTATTGTAGGGTTCAACCTTTTTTGGTTTTGTTCGATTCCAACGGCTCTGGAATGAGCGATCTAAACAGCTGGTAACTTTATCCCAGTCTACATCATCGTATTCGGTTCTGATATTTTCACAGATGTATTGATAAACCCCTATGGAATTAGCTTTTATCCAAGATGTGCCAAATTCCTGAGGTTGCATTTTCTTCAATAACTGATTGAGTAGTCTGATAGCCGTATCAAAATCTTTAACCTTTTTATTTATCATGCCAGGTCGATTTATGTTAGAAAGGCAAAACTAACATCCGAAATGGCCAATAAAAAAAGAGGACCTTGGGAATAAGGTCCTCTTCAGGTGCGTACACAGGTTCGAGGTCGGGAGCGGAACTGAGCCGAAAACGAGAAACGTAGTGGTAGCAATCCTTCCGGAGGTACTCAAAATGCCTCCTCGGACATTTCCCGAACATTTCAAATAAAACCGCATTTATTATGGACACTATATGAGGTTGCGATTTAATTGTAATCCATTTACCTTTTCAGCGTTTATGACCTTAACAAATGAAGCGCAAGACCTACGACACTCGGGTAAAGTATCTTGTACGTAAAAACCTATTACCGCAAGAATACAAAGCGCAGATAAACCGAAGTTTATTGAGCAAGTGGAAGCGGGAGCCAGATAAGAAATACGTGGGCTATGAGCTAAACGAGAACCTGGAAGACCTTTATGAAATCATGAAACTCATTTCTGAAAACCAACGTATCCGGATGGCACTACGGACATTTTACAGGATTAACAAAACATTAAAAGATGTCATTGGAATTGGTGGCAAATACGTAGGCAAGATCAAACAATACAAAGAACAGGTAATCCAAACCATAAAAAGGAGTTCCCCTTCCATCGGCTTAAGCAGGTCCATCCGACTAATGGGAATAAGTATAAGCACTTACCGGACCTGGGCAATGGAAGAGTTTTTTAAATGCGGCCACTCCATTAGCGGACTATGCAACAATCAATATCCTCAGCAGCTAACCGTAAAAGAAATAAGGAAAATGTACCGGCTTTTATCAAATGTTAAAATATTGCACTGGCCGATAATATCTATAGCTCATTATGGCCGAAGGCAAAATATAATAAACGTACATCCTAATACCTGGTATAAGTACGCCCGGATAATGAAAAAGAAACGACACCGCTACAAAAAGGTTGCTCGGAGATACGATGTGGGTGTAAGGGCAAAAGAGCCTAATGAAAAATGGCATGCGGATATAACTGAACTCCGGTTGGGTAATGGTCTGCTTTATTACATCTATCTGGTGATGGATAACTTTTCCAAATACATACTCTCCTGGCGGATCTCTCAAAAGAAATGTGGAAAGATAAGACTGGACACTTTCGAAGAAGCCATCGAAGAAGCAAGACGAATGGGAAGAAGAAACAAACCACTGGAACTAATTGTTGATGGTGGCAGTGAAAACAACAATAAGGGGGTCGAGGCTTTCGTTAATCGGCAAAAGCCACTCTTAACCAAAATCGTTGCCTTGCAGGAAATTGAATATTCAAATTCAATGGTGGAAGCCCTGAACCGAACCGTGAAGTATGATTATCTCTTTCCCAAGAACATCTTTAATGCAGCCCAGTTGCACAAGCATATGAAATGGATGGTACATGATTACAATTTCAAACGACCAAACGGAACCATAAACGGGCAAACTCCTGCGGAAGCCCAGCGAGGAAAATCGTTTAATTCAAAACTAGTCAGCAATTTGATGAAGAAGGCAAGGACGGAACGGATAAAGTTCAATCAGGAACATTGTTGTTTGGGATGTCCCTTCGGCTGCAGTTGATAGTATAAGAATTCTTTCGGAAAAAGACTTAGTTTAATTATAATCCAAAGAAAATAAATCCTATAATTACATGCTCAAAAATTGTTTCTTATTGGAAACATTAAGTGCTGTAAGAGCTTGTTATTACAACAAGTGTTCATAAGCTCGGTCGTACCATGAATCAACCTAAATATCAACTCGAGTCAGACAGGAAGTTAATGCTGTTTGAATTTACAAGCGTAGGAAGGAAAGGGCGCGTGAAAAAAATCGTTCAATATGTGGAAGCCAATTTAAAGGACCTTTATAATTTAGGTTTCGGGGACAAGGATGAGAAAACAGGGGAGATCAATGATACTATAATTACAAACAATGGCGACAGCCAAAAGGTTCTGGCTACAGTTGCATCAACTGTTTACGCATTTACTGATAAACACCCCAATGCGTTAATTTATGCAAAAGGCAGTAATACAGCCCGAACAAGGTTATACAGAATGGGCATAA